>OIYF01000038.1_pt1 | contig 73170 bp, 53 predicted proteins | sample 1587971 | NCBI WGS metagenome assembly OIYF01 (sample SAMN03283248) | human gut metagenome | biome: human-associated habitat; material: feces | host: Homo sapiens | place: Peru | collected 2012 | reverse complement strand
AAGACTGATCCCGATGCGACCTTCATGCGCCTCAAGGAAGATGCCATGAACAATGGGCAGACAAAGCCTGCCTATAATCTTCAAATAGCGACAGAGAATCAATATTGGACGAATTTCGCCCTCTATCACAATCCAACAGACACCCTGACCTTCAAACCGTTTTTGGATAAGTACAAGAAAAGACATGGAAAGCAATCCAAGTGTGTCACCGCAGACTCAGGATACGGATCAGAGGAGAACTATGAGTACATGGAGATGGAAGAGATGGTGGGATATGTAAAGTACAACTGGTTTCACAAAGAACAGCATAAACCTTTCAAGGAAGATGTCTTTAACCAAGCAAATTTCTACTATAATAAAGACGAAGACTATTACGTCTGTCCCATGGGACAACACATGAATCCTTGCGGACAACGGCAAACGAAAAGCGACTCTGGCTATGTGTCTGTCATTACATTATATAGAGCGCAGCGATGTGAAGGCTGTCCACTTGGGAGTCTTTGCAAGAAAGCCAAGGGTAACAGAACCATATATGTAAACCATAAGTTGAATGCATATAAAAAGGAAGCATTTTTGCTGTTGACGTCAGAGGAAGGTATGAAGCACAGGAGTCAGAGACCGATAGAGCCAGAAGCTGCGTTTGGACAGATGAAGGAAGACATGCATTACAAGCGATTCAGGCATTTCGGAAAGGACAAGGTTTACATGGACATAGGGTTGTTCGGTATAGGATTCAATTTGAAGAAACATTTGGGGATAAAACGATAAAACTCAATTTGGGCAGTTTTACCGTATGGGACAATTATGCCCTTTTGTGAGCTTTTGCGCAGTTTTGTTATCGATAAAACAAGAAAAGTAAAGTTTCTATACAATATAATAAGATTCCCCTTGTGAAGAAAGACTACGATTCAACTAAAAAATACAGAAAAACACAAAAAAAAGGTGCGTCACAGACTTATGACACACCCTCCTTACTTCTTGGGAGATCTAATATAAAGAGGGATAGATTCTAATAGTTTATTCCACATGTCTTGTCCTATTATTTGGGTTGCAGTGCTCCCAGATATAGCAAAATCATCAATAAAATCACCTGCGTTATTCACAGCAAAACCTTTCCATTCTCTTTTGAATACTTCTTCAAAATCAGGTGCAATATCACCATTCTGATCAATATAAGGACTGAATTCATAATCATGCGAAACAACCAGATCATTAAGTTCATGTAGATTTGGAGCAATGACAATCAAATGCTCTTTGGGAAACTTACTAAAATTGAATTCGCCACCTTTAATTCGCCACTCTCGTAAATATTCAAAATCGTAAGTGTCAACATTCAATCTTAATGCCCTCCATTTCAAATCTTCTGGTATCAATTCACTTTCGTTGTCATCATAATAGATAACATTTCTTGCACCAAAATCGCGAACTAGAACATCCCGGGAGAAACCTATACCAAATGGTTGGTACATCGGCTTTCCCGTTCCGTTCACAGTTGTTTCAAAAAATCTTCCAATAGAAGTCAATGGGGATGCAGAAAGACATATATAATCGTTCTTACTTTTCAATTTTAATTCATCCAATATTTTGTACATTGTTCCCTTCGGATCATAATCCTGACCATTAATAAAATGGAAAAGATACGGACTATAATCTCTTCTCGCTTTTCTAAATTTATCATTAAAAACTGACATAATTCAACTATTTTTTTATGACTTACCTAGTATTTTAGCAAGTGAATCAAATAAACTACCAAACAGATATTTCATTTCATTCATAGTTAATTTCTTACCATGATACATTGTTCTAATATAATGATGGAACGATGGCATCATTTTCATTTCTGACTTTTGCAAATATTGATTCTGGTAATCATCCAGCACCACATTTAATTTTATTTTTCCACAGTGTAAGTCATTCATTAACTTGACAAAACAATCCATGTTTATAATGACAGGATATTTTAGTTTCCCTGCAAGATAATCATACTTTTCTTTTGTAATTTCAATAAACTTCATTATCATAAGCAAATTGACTCCATAGGCATCGTATGCGTTATCAGTTGTTACTATAATTGGATAAATATTATCATCAGCAGAATATGGTCTATCGAAATTGGACAGACTATTCTCTTTAATATATTTATCAATTGTAAAGAGTAATTGAGCCCCACCTTTACGATTAGAAGAACCATCCTTACAGATTTTAGCCAAAATTTCGTTCTTTATTAAGCTAAGATCTGTTGAATATCTAACATCATTATTAAGGAGTAGATCTTTACATTCAAAAAAGAAAATATTGTTGTCATCCCTTAAATAATAATCTGGAGGAGCTTCTACACCCGTAAGTTCTGAGCCTCTCTTCTTAATTTGAGATGGAGACGTAAAACATTTATCCATAAGAGTATAAAACAGATGCTCTTCTGAAAAAGAACGTCCCAACATTGACTTTAGTACAGAAAAGTCCTTTATATTGTCTGCGATGGATTCCTGCCCTTTTCGTCTTTCAACAGCCCCCCATGCATCAAAAACAAGCCCTTGATAAAACTTATCGATTAGAAAAGTAGGATTCAAAAGAATGAAAGAATCATCATCAATCTTTACGAAAAAGTGATTTTGCAAAAACCTAATACCTTTATTCCTGTCTGAACAAAGATTCTCTTGATTACTTGGATCGAAGCAATATTCATCCAAGAACCAATGGGTAGCAGGGGGAAGATTTCTTTTTTTGAGAATATGATCTGATATGGTATGCCTGAATAATTCAAAAACATCTAAAAGATATTCCTGATAATTATTCTTACCTTTATCACTTATAAGCCATTTTGAAATAGTATTATGAGGAGTCGTATTTTCGCAAAAAACAAAGAACTCATTCGCTTTATATAATTGTGCGTGAAAATCAGCTGAAAATCTAAACTCGGTTACAGGTATGTCAACTTTCAGATTAAGATCCAACAATTCGAGGTTCTCTATTCCATTTTGCTGTATGCCAAGCCACAAACTAGAGCAATAAAGATATAGTTTATATACTAGAACTTTTTGTTCGGGGGTAAGAACTAAATTCTTATTTTGCTTGTCTGCATACTGTAGAATAAAAAGTTCAAAATATAAAGTACTTATATTGTCAATCAAATAAGGGTTGTCCTGTTCAAGAATAAAAGAATCTAACCGTTTTAAAACATTACCTTCACTATAGAAGGAACATCTAAGCTCATACAATTCGTTTTTCTGTCCTTCAAGGTCAGACAAACAGTAATAAAAATTATTATGTTTTTTTACAATAAAATCCAGTGCGCCAAGATATGGAATACTTGATGCAACACTTTTTATGTCTATGGTCAAATAGTCATCAAAAAGTGTTTCATATGCAAGGCAAGTCATTATAAGCTCTTCTGTTTTTGCCATCTTCCTTCTTTATTGCATTGAATAATTCCTTTATTTCTTATCTCCAAACAACAGCTTCAACTGTTTGTCAAAGTCACTCATAATCTCACGGTCTTGAATGACACGGAACTTGTCATATTCTGTGAGTGCCTTTTCTACAGCTTGTTCGTGAGTCACACGGCCAGCATCTGGAAGCAAAGGACGGTTATTCAAGTCCATATAGCGCTGTAGGAGAGCCGACCAGTCTGCCATTGTCATCAAGATATGGTCTTCTGCGCGTTGCTCTGCAATGTCTATAAAGGCATTGCTCAATCTGTTCAACGAATCAACTTCCTTTTCACTGAGATAGTTCTTGGCCACTGTAACATCCGATTTGATGACTCTACCGTCTGGCGCATTCTTCCAGCTGGTCAATCCCATGTGAGGGCGTTCCGCATCAGCACGGTCATAGATAATCTCGGCAGCGGTCTGTTTTGTTACGGCATAATGTATTATATTCTGTACTGTTTTGAAGAACAACTGCGTTTCCTCAGAATCCTTATCATAGTCAGAACTACACTCGCTATATATATCCGTAATCTTCTGATAATAACGTCGCTCGCTGATACGAATCTCCCGGATGCGGTCAAGCAAATCATCGAAGTAGTCTGCCCCGAATACGTTCTTTCCCTTCAGGCGCTCATCATCCAACACAAAGCCTTTGGTAAGGTATTCTTTCAAGACTTGTGTTGCCCAGATACGGAACTGAGTAGCCTCGTAGCTATTCACACGATAACCTACGGCAATGACCACATCGAGGTTATACATCATCACCTCACCAGACCATTTGTCCGAAGGTAACAATTTTTTTTTGTAAGCATCGGACAAATGGAGTTCACCGCTTTCTTCTATCTGTGACAGATGATAGCTAATGTTCTGTTGGGTCACCCCAAATAACTCTGCCATTCTCTGTTGTGAAAGCCAGAAAGTATTGGTGTCGAAGATAACTTGAACCTGTACTTTCCCATGTCCACTTCTATACATGAGTACTGAAGACTCCATGCTTCTCACAGCAACATCTGGAGTCATGGTCGCACTGAAATATTGCTGAGCCGCCTTCACCATCTCTTTCTTTTGGTCGGCATTCATAGCCACAGCCATACAGGCCGCACGAGACAGACGGATGCTCGTCACCTCTCTGACAGCACCACTGCCCAGTTCCGCCATCTCTGTTATCTCCACAAAATGCTCACCCAGATGATAGCCCTTCTGTGAAGTCCATGCCTGTGCCTTAGCTATGACACGTTCAAAGTTCCAGTATTTGCCATAGCCCATCACTCGCGCCAACTTGCGTGAGTTCCACCATTCCTTGCCATCAGCATCAATCTCTCGTAACTGCTCAAAAGGAGATTGAAGTTCGGGGATGTTGTTAGAATTTTGCTCCATATATATATTTAACGTTTTCGTTGGATGTTGCTACAATTCACCGCTGTATGTTATTTCCTTCCAATGTTTGGAGAACACTGTTTCGCATACATTATCTAAATACTCTTGAAGGAACTTGAAAGGGAAGGGGTATGTCATCAGCTCATTCCATCTGCCAAAACCGAACTTCAGCATTTCGACAATTTCCATGATTTCTGCTTCTACAGTAGAAGGATTCTCTTGGTGCAATATAAATATTCGTCTTGCCCTTGGCATCTTGTCCATCTTGGTTCCCTGAGTTATCTGCATGTTTTCGCTGTTTGTACCAGAGATATAGGAATATGAGCCATTGCTCTCCCCGTCTATGCCATCAGACTTCCAAAGATGAAAACCAATATATCCTCTAAGATATTTGTGAGCCTCATTATTTGACTTTCTTTTGAACAAAGCTATAGTTTCGCCTCTATTAACGACATCATCGTATGCATCATTGATTTGAGAGACATCAAGAATTGAAATCTCGTCAGTATCAATAATTAGATATACATTGCCATTTCTCTTCATCGCCATGTAATCTCTAGCTCCTCGAATTTTGTCACAATCATAGTAATTCAGATTGTTCTGTACAAACGATTCGAAGTCATCACCAAGTCTGTTTTGTCCCAGTCCATACTCTTGAATGGCAATATCTCCCTTCGTATTCACAAAAAAGGATGCTCCATGAACTGTTCCATTGTTTATCTTATATCGATAGAAAGTCCATTTTTGAATGAGCCTCGTCAATTGTACAGGAAGATTCCCCTTGACAAGCGAATCTTTCACAAGTAGTTCTATCAAAATACGTCTTGCGCTTGCTTTGTCAATAGCATCATCTTTTTCATTGCCACTAATTATGATATGTTGAAGTGCATTACCACTATGAGACAATCTTTCTAACGACTGGGTATAATATGTTTGAGATTGTTCTTTTTCTCGTGGCTCGCACAATTTTACAACCATATCATTACCAGAAGGTTTTTCCGTGAATAACAAATTATCTCCGATAATTATTCTTGCTTCATTCTTGAACTGCTTAGCTATAGATTTAGAATAATCGGTTTTGAAGGGGTCTTCTATGAAGATAGTTCTACCATCCAGGTAATTCTGCATAAAAAGCATCATTTCCTTTCCGGATCTGCATTCATCGTAATGCAAAACATTGAAATCACAGAATTTGATTATTACTACTCCATTAAAAGATTCATTTACCAACTGTACTATCTGCCAAATAACAAAGAGTTTACCATGTGTGTAGTTTTCCTTATTGTATGGCCAATATGGGACATTATTTTTGTTGTTACTGTATTTTTTCTTCTGAACATATAGTTCTTGGAGATTATAACCGTCATTTTTAACCTCTCTGATGACAATGGGTTTTACTGATTGTCCTTCCCACAAATAACCACCCACATCCTTGCCTACATGAAATACACAATTCTTGCGTTTGCTAAGTTCCTTGTAAGATGAAGGATTGGAAAATGACGTGGTTCTGGCTATTAGGTTCATATACTCATTTACCTCAATTTTCAGGCAAACGAGTTCCTTCCTTGATTTAGGAACATTGAAGTTCTTATCATCACAGACCAACAATGATCCATCATTGTACATCATTTTATTGGATTTCTTTTTCCCCAAGGAATTGATAGCAAGTGAAGCGATGATTCTCATTTTTAGCTTATCATCATATTCCTCTAAAGTGTCGTATTTTGAGCTGACAAAATCATAGTCTCGAAGACTATTTAGAACTTCTGCTTCATCACCCTTTTTCGCAAGAATAAAGAAACGCGTTTCTGGAAATCTTAGGTTGCCCCATCTTGCCCTTATTCCTGTAACCGATAGACACGGTTTGTCAGCAAACTGTTCATAAGCAAGATTCTTCGACTCTTTGTTTGTACCATAGTATGACACTATAGCATATTTCGAGAAGAAAGCATCTTGATCGAAAATGACCTCTATCTTATTAGTTGTAAGAGGCAGACTCTTAATGTACTGCTCGTCTATCATCTTTTTGTTCTGTTTACAAGGTTTTGCAATTGTTCTATGGCGCTGCAGATGATATTACCATTTTCATCTATGACACCACCTATCTCACGAATCTCATCCATACCAGATGCTGGGAGTTTCAGCATATTGACTGTGATAAGTTCACAACCGAGACGTTCACGCTTAATTTTGCGTTTCAAGGCAGTAGGCATGTCGCCATTTCTATCATTATGATTAGCATCTGGACGCATATTTTTCACGTCAAAGGCAACCTTGTAACTGCCATCAGGATTTGTGATGACGAAATCTGCCAACTCGTAATCCTTACCTTCAAGATGTTTGATGTTTTCCTCGGAACAATCTGTATAGTGAAGCAGAATAGCTTTGAATGCTTCTTCTCCTATCTCGCCGGCATAATCAGTTGCCAATATTTGAGGATGTAGTATCAAACCTCCTGCCCTCCATGTTGTAGCAAAGCCGTTCTTTTCAAAATGGCTCTTTATAACAGGATTTTTCATTAGAACATCGAGCCTTACAGTCGAAGGCGATATAGAGAATGATTTGCCGCTACCTGTTGCGCATATCCTATTATTACGTTCCTTTTCGCATGAAAAAGAATAACAGCCCTTATCGTCTTGATTCCACTGACCATAACATTTTGAGATGAACGTTAGCTGTTTGTCAACATCATCAAGCTCATCTGTACTGTCAATTACAGGCTTTTTAATGATGGTCTGCTTATAACTTTGGTTCATCTGTTGATTAATGAGCACATTATATGGAACATCATCCTTTTCATCTATGTCATCATCATATTCCTCCTCGCCACTATTATGCGGAGTATATCTAAGGGCAATCTGCCGCATACGGTTAAGAAGAGACTGGGCTTTGTTAGCATCATTACTCCGGATGATCTCATCAGGACTACATTCTATAGTTGTTGGAGAACGGTGCTCAATGACGTAGTTGGCCAGTACTCGGAATTCTTTCGTGAGAGACTTTTCCATGTTGGCAGCGTCAAAGAAAGATTCCATCGATTTGTCATATAGGATATATGTTGTATGAGGCTTGTTCCTGGTTCTACACAAACGACCTACAGCTTGTTCAACCGTAGTTTGCGCCCATGCAGATTTGTCTTTGATAATTCCATTGTTGCGCTTTTCTCCGAACATAAAATTGTTCGAAATAGCGTTATACAGCCATTGTGCTACATCATTCTTAGAAAGACATCCGCGCTCATAGAGCATCATCAGAACAAGCATCGCATTGTATAGACCCTTCTCATACGTTGATTCACTACCGTCTTCGCTCATCATCAGATAGGCAGTGGGGGCCTGAACATAGATGGCATCCCAATCTTTCTTCAGCCTGTCACCCTCATTTGTCCAGTTATCGCCAGCAATATAATCAAGCCCATCAGGAATCTCATACTGCAAGTTTGTACCTGCTTTGAAACTTCCATATGCGCTAATAAGCATCAATTTTGCATCCTTTTCCCGACTTAGTTCGGGCAAGATTCTTGTTTCAACATCTTTTAAGTCCTTGGATATACGTATATGTTTGTTTACCCAATTGTATGGAATCTCATCATCAAACTCGCTTTCCTGTTCTTTATATGAGCCATCAATCAAGCAGCTTAGAAGTTGAATTTGTTCTTTATCCTTGTCACCAGTTCTGTTTTGAAAATAAATCATACTATGAATATCTTCATGGCTGATGAACCAATGATAGGCTTCAATAAACTGAAACAGTCGGTAGAGTTGAAACACCTGATCTTCAATATCCTTGGCTGTCTTTTTCAGCTCTCTATTCTTTATTTTGAACCATTTGTCAACCAAGCCTTCTTCTATGGCATCTGTTGAGAACATCTGCCTATATTTGTCAGGAAGTGTTATACTGCTTTCTCGTTTATCCTGATACTCATGCTTCTCTATCGGCACAATTTCAATGTTGTGTCCTACCGGGTATGTTTTGTCAACGAGATCATCAAATGTTTCTCGGTCTTCTTTGGATAACATGTGTATCTTATCACCAAGTGTCTGCTTCAGGTATTTAATATCACAATTGCTGACCACAGACCATGAAGAAGCTGTGGCAGAGCAGAGCACAACTGATGTGTTTTTTGAATTGACAAGGTCTATCAGTATTTTCTCTGGAGTAGTGGCTATTTCTCTGCATGTAAGCCTAACCCTATGCAGGTTGTCAAGTTCGTCAATCTCCTCTTGATAAAGCTGAACACCTTGCGAATACACAGAGAAATCAGGAAGTTTTTTCTTGTTGTCATCACCAACAAACAGATTTTTTCTGTTTGTCATGAAGTCTAACATTTGTTGTTCAAACTGATATTCAGAGTTTATCTCAAATCGAGAGAACAAGGTGTGAATCTCACGTTCGAGTGTAGGATAGCCAAGGAACTGCTGCGTATCAGCTGCATTATTTCCTACATCTTTACTCTCTTGTTTGAATTTCTCTCGACTTTTCTCTAATGATTCAGCAATAACCTTACGCAATTGAGATCTGATAGCGGTAGTATTACTGATTATAAGAGAAAGAAATTTGTCAAGAGGAACAACAATGGCATACTCTGAAAATAACAAATCATTTTCTTTGGCATGAATTAAACTTAAGTGTTTATCGCCTTTTCTATAGCAGACATATGAGTTTGTGACGTCGCCTTTTGGAGCGACATTCAAACGTAATGCAGGACCTGAGAAAAACACACCACGCCTGTATGACTCCAGGTGTTCTGTGTCATCAAGGAAGATGTTTTTATAAGGAATGACATCACCAAACGATCGCTTCCAGTTGTCTTTTGTTATGGTTTGAGCCTTTTTAATTCCATCTTCCAAGGTGCGTCCATAATACCTATCAGATATAGATTCTGGACTCTCCATCAAAGACTTATAGTGAAGATAGCCATTATATCCTTTCAAAGACTTCAAACCCTTTATGGACTGGTCAATGATAGCTGAACGTATTGCCATTGCTGCTTGGTCAGATTCGTCAAACAATATGAGTGTTCTCTTGTTTCTATCTGCCATATCCTGCAAACGAATCTTTTCATATAGTATCGGGTCAATCCCATAAACAGCTTTGTGAACAGTCATTAATAGAACCTTCTTACGCCTGTAGCTCACTTGCGGATATGCTTCTTCCAATTCCGGGAAGCGTGAGAGCATAGCATCAAGTGTAGCCTTTTTCAGTTGTTTGGTGTTCTCGAGATGCTTGCGGAAAAGGTCAAAGAATCTGCGGACTGTTTTTCTGAGCACTGCTTCACCTTCATCAATTTTCCCCTGAAGGAATTCATTCTTACCATTGTCATCAAGCGTTTTTACTAGACTTGAAAGACCCTCAAATGTCTTCTTTACAGCATTATAAGCATATTGTAAATCCTTAACTTTATAACCTTTCTGTTTCTGTTCTCCAATGTGGTAACATATTTTATCTAGCAAGCGTTGAAAAGAGCTATTATTAACAGCCTTAATTATGACTTCAGGGTTATTTTCGATTACCATTTTGTTAATAGGAGAAATCTGGCTATTTCCCCCATTGATAAAACGGTCAATTTCTCTATTCATGCTATCTACCAACTTGTTTTGGACGCATAAGATTATAATGCGGTCAAACTCGTTGGGATAGTATTCGCAGGTCAGTTTGCCTATAGTGTATGACTTTCCACCACCTGTGGCGATGTCGCAGATGTGAAGCCCCGGCTCCGTGTAACTTTTGAAGATGCCTTCTACATGCTTGCTTAGTTGTTCTTTATATGTTGCCATTTTGAATTCTATCCGTTATTGTCATCTGTTTCAATCTTCTCAAGGCTTATGCCTGGCCGATGATAAGCCTACGCTACGACCTTCGAACGACCTAAATTATAGCTTTGAGATTTTCTCTACCATTATCAGTTAGCGCATATTTCTGTTTCGGACTGTTTGGAATATCTTTTGTCGTCGGTTCTACCAAGCCTGTATCAACGAGGGGCTTAAGGATTGTCTGACGGAACCTGCTTTTGTTTTTCTCGCCAGCACAATCCATCAACTCTGTGATAGAGCCAGAAGCCCTAAACAAGTAGTCAATTACAGACACCATCTTCTTCAACTGCATTTCGCTCAACTGGGGACAGAAATAGGGACAAAACTTGGGACAAACAGGGGACATCACCGCCAACTTTACCGCCAGTTTCGTTGGTATAGCTCTGTGAGACTTTCACATCAACCTTGAATGCCGTGATAAGATTAACGTTGAACTCTGCGGGTGGGTTGCCATTCTCCTTCAAGTCAGTCTGGACTTGTCCTACACCTCGATTGAACATATTGACATAGCCCAGCGTCTTCATGGCACTGGCTACAAGTGGATTGCGATAATCGTTCACACTTGGGAAATTCTCAGGACGGGCATTGCCATACAAGCCGCCTGCATTCAGGATCTCCAGATGACTGGCAAACTCATAGAAGCGAAGTGGGGTATTATTCTGCATATCGCGGTGCATACAGGCGTTGAGAAGAAGCTCTCGAATAGCCTGATAGGGGTAGTTGCTGGCCATTTCCTCGCGTAGAATAGAAACGAAAACGGGTTTCTTCTTGATGACAGACAACTCCAAAAGTGATTCCAGGCGTAGTAGCAGTTCGCAATAGTTGCCTTCCAACTGCATTTCGTTCTCTACCTCACTTGTCACGTCTTCACCCTTGAAAAGTACATACTGCACATAAAGACCTGGCATGAAACGGCGCGGCTTGTAGCCAAACAGGACGACAGCAGCGTATGTGGGGCATTGGTGCTCAGTGTCATACATGCCCACAGCGGCCATCTGTTCCTCGATAGGACGAGTGTCAGATTCCCCCAACTCATTGCCTAATAGCGGTATCAGATACTTTGTGCGCAGCAAGTCCGTATTGATGTCATTCAGCTTGGCAGCCAAACAAGGCATGGTGTCGAAGGTTGCCATAAATGACATTCTTCGTTCTGCAAGGATGCGTTCTTCCGCTTCGGTAGCTATATCTCGACGAGGACCGATACGTATAAAGGTACGACCACGATAGCGAACAGGAGGCAAGTCGGATGGGCTAATCTCAGCAACCAGTAAGTCACCTTCCGGGAACTGGAAACGATCAACACTCATAACAGGTATGGGCAGGATGTTTCCATTACTGCGGATGGCTACTATCTTCTTCAGCAAGTCATCGGTGACCTTCAAGCCGGCCAATGTACCATTGTCGTATGCGCCAAGTATCAAGTAGCCATTCTTCCGTGAGTTTGGCAGATCGTTGGCAAAGGCACAGATAGCCTCCTGGAACTTATCCATGTCACCTGTTGACGTGGTTCGCTCCACACGGTAAGTTTCCGTGCTATGCAGCAATTCTTGTATCTCGTCTTTGGTTGTCATTTGATTATTTCTCTTGATTGAATTCTTCCTGTCTCACCAACTCCTGCACAGGCACTTCAAGCGCATTTGCTATTGCAATGAGGGCTTCAAGGCTTGGCTGGGTGGTATTGGTGACCCACTTGGACACAGTAGCAGGATCCTTACCGAGTTTGTCGGACAGCCACTTATTGTTTAGGTCACGTTCTGCGATAACGACTCTTATACGATTTAACTTTGCCATGATAGATTTCTGTTGTTTGACGGCAAAGTTACAAAAAATAATCGAGACAAATGCTGATATGCTCAAAAAGCTCCATAAATAAGCAAAAATTTGAATAAAAGACCAATCTTTTGATGTAGACATGACAATATTCATGCTTATTATTATATATAATGTGTATTTGAAATATCTTTTGAAATGACCGACAACCATATGGTTTTCTTCGCGGAAATCGCATTCATATATGGAGGCAATGATAGTTCGGAGAAAGATGTGTTTGGTTCGGAGAGAAGTTCGGAGACAACCGCAATAAGTTCGGGAACAGGTTCGGGAATTCAACCTCAAAATTCTTGGACAATCCAAGCGGCAAAGCCGAGCATGGGGACATCCATACATAGAAATCAAGCGATATTTTTTCTCTTCTTACATAAAGTCGCAAAAGCAAGCATGCGATTTTTGCCATATAGAACTACTGTTTCGTTAGATAAATGTTAAAAACAACGATAACAAGACTATTTATAATCCCAAAAGCTTTGTAGATTCAATTTTAATCGTTAATTTTGCAGCAATTCTACAAAATCAAGTGCATAATGATACTAAAAATCGAATTTGAGAATTTCTTTTCTATTAGAGATAGAATAAGAATCGACTTTAGAGCAGGAAACATCAATACAGCTCTTGCACGGGAGTTAAGCCATAATGTGATGGAGTGGAAAGGTGTACCTGTCCTAAAAACTGTTGGGTTGTTTGGTCCGAATGCTTCAGGTAAATCAAACATTCTTAAAGCCATTACATTTTGCTGTAGAATGATTTTGGAGTCACACCTTCATAACGAAGGGGTGACATTCAACTTTGAACCTTTCAAATTTGATGGTTGGCAGAAAAAACCCAGCAAATTCCTTATTGATTTTGTCTGTGAGGATGTGGAGTATGAATACGCTTTTGAGTTGACCCGTGAACGAATCATAAGCGAAAGTCTGTTCCATTATCCTATGGGAAGACGTGCAAAGGTTTTTGTGCGTGAAGCAGAAGGCAATTACAGTTTCGGTACTGGTGTGATGGTCAAGCCTTCAGATGTGGTAATCAATACCAGCCAAAAGAATCTGTTCCTGAGCCGAGCCAGTTCAATGAACAGAGAGATTGCCCAAAAGCTTTATCGCTATTTCATGAACCAATTCCTTCTTGGACTCGTAAATGTGAACGACATAATGGTATTGGATAGTTTCAATGCCTACAAGAAAGTAATACTCAAAGCACTTGAAATATGTGATACGGATATTACAGATATTGAAGCAAGGAAAGAGCAAATGCCGGCTCCAGTGGTTGTGCCTGGACAAATGGAACTATCATACAAGCTGGTGGATGTGATTCGCTTCAAGACCTTCCATCGCGACCAAAAGGATATCATGTTCGACATGGACATGGAAGAGTCTAACGGTACAAGAAAACTATTCCAAATTCTGATACGTCTATTGGATGTGGTAAAGAACAAGAAGAGCATCATGATGGACGAGTTTGACATGGGATTGCATACCCGTCTGGCCGATTTTATTCTCGACTTGATTCATGCCACTGAGAGCAGTCAGTTATTGTTCACGTCCCATAACACGAACCTTATCGATGTCAAACGTCTGAGACGTGACCAGATTGTTTTTGTCAACAAGTCGGAACAAGGTGCAACGGAGGTGTATTCGTTATACGACTTCAAGGATTTCCGTGAGAATATGGATGCCGAAAAGGGATATATACAAGGACGCTTTGACGCTGTACCTTATGTTGATTCATCGGTGTCAAGTATCAAACAATTATTGGAAGGCTAATTATGGCAAGCAAAAGAGAACCATCACCATCTTTGCGAATGCGAAAAATCGCTCTCGTCATTTGCGAGGGCGAGACAGAGGTCTGCTATATCAACCTTCTAAAATCGTGGTATAAGTCACCCATCAGAATCATTTCGCATATAGAAGGTACAAAGATCACGCCATCGTTGGTTGATAAGCGCACAAAGGAACTCAAAATCTCACAGTGGGATAAAGTGCATACATTCCTCATGTACGACATGGATGTGCAGACTATCAATGAGAAACTACGTAAATGCAAGGCAGAAATGCTGCTGAGTAACCCTTGTTTTGAAATATGGTTGCTGCTCCATGCTAAAGACCAGAAGGCAGCAATCGAAACGGATGCACTCATCAAAGAGTTGAAGAAAAGCGCTCCTGTGTGGAAGAATTACTCTAAATCGTCCTTCACCGACACACAAAAATCTTTCTTGAACGACACCACAGATGTTGCAGTTGCAAGAGCAAAAGATTTGTGTGAATTCCAAAATCCATCAACAGGCATCTACAAATTGATTGATTTGTTGCAGAAGAACTCTAAAATGGTTAATCATTAAGCAAGTATAATCAACGCAAAACTGAAAAATAATGTAATGGCATCTGCGAATTATGAAAAAGCCCAAGAATTGTGGCACTCTTTTTATCAGGACGTTATGTACCATCAACGGTATTTTATATCTCATCCTATTCTGGATAAACTGAAAGCAATTGCAGAGAAATGCGAATTGACACTAAGTCCAGGGAGCGTATATTATCGTGCACGAATAATAGACGACAAGGCTGCCAGTAATGAACATATGGTTGCCAAATGCTTCGGAGAGAACTCAACCGAAGAAACTCGTAAATGGTATAGAAATAAAGCAAACAAGTTTAGAGGATTGTCTAAAGAAGGTTCTTATGTTCCGCCAAATCCAGATGTTATAAGAGATGGACGTTCCAATCCTAGGTTCATCCGATACTTATATGTGGCAGAAAGTCCTACTACAGCAGTATTTGAGGTTCGCCCTTTATTATATAATGCAGTAAATGTTTCAGGAATAGAAGTAAAAGAACTGTTACGCATTTCCAACATAGCCGTTGATATAGACATGAATCCAGAAATCGAAAAAAGTTTAGATGAATGGCTTTTATGCTTTATACAATCTGCATTCTCTTCTCCTACCAATAATCCTGACGACTATATACCTACTCAAATTATTGCGGAATACTTTAGACATCTGGGATATGATGGAATCAGGTATAGTAGTTCATTACATAGAGGTGGCTACAATTTGACAATATTTGATACGTCTAAGTGTGAAGCCATATTCTCAACAGACCTCCGACTTGAAAATATAAAAATAGGACTTCGGCCAGCTATCGGTGCAGAGAATATAGATGGAAGATTTGAATATATTATTGACAATATCCCAATGAGGCTCGACCATAAAAGCGGGAAATTGGTTGAAGTACAAGTATAATCGTAAAAATGCATAGAATGCCTTTGGGCATGTTAAACTTTGCATCATCTTGTGTTTTCTTTTGATTGTTTGGGGAGAAATCTGTACCTTTGCAGTGATTTTGTAACATGTTGATTATCAATGGTTATTTCCGTTTTTGCGACATGTGTGCAACATCCGGTGCTAACGCATTGATAGTCAGTTAAAGTCGTTTTCAAGGAGGTTAAGTAAGTTCTTGTAAGTAAGAATAGTGTTAATAAAACAAAAGAGGGTGCGTCACAGACTTATGACACACCCTCTTCTTTTGTTTTTTGGGTAGTTACATCTCTACGTGGACTTCGTGCTTGCCTGGGGAGCAGGGAACAATGGTTCCGCTGATGAGCTTGCCGTCTACGGTGATGCGGCTTACGCCCTTCTCCTTGCCATCGGGATTTTTTATCACGATGTGGTACTCGACACCACGGAACTTGCGCACTACCTCATACTCCTTAGCGGTGCTTGGAAGGCAGGGATCGATGAGAAGACCCTCGTAGTCGGGCTTGATGCCGAGAATGAATTCACTGACGGTGTACCACATCCATGCTGCGGTGCCTGTGAGCCATGAGTTCTTTCCCTCGCCCGGACGGGCTGCATCCTTGCCTGCCACCATCTGGCAGTTCACGTATGGTTCCACCTTGTGCAGAGTCTGGTATTTCTCCTCCACATAGCTGGGGAGTATCTTGGTGTAGTGGTTCCAGGCATCGTTGCCACGTCCGGCTACAGTCTCACCGATGATAACCCAAGGATTGTTGTTGCCGAAGAAGTCGTAGGCGCGGAGGAACCATTCTCCGTCCCATCCGTGCTGCTTCACGGCTTCGCTCATCTGGTCTACTGCCTGCTGCATGCGGTTGGCTTCTGCGAGGTAGTCATTCTCGGCGAGACCAGCGATAGTGCCTTCACTGCTGTTTGTGGCTTCCTTGGCGAGCTGCTTGCAGAGCGCCACATAGTCCTTGCCGGTGACGACAAAGAGTCCGGCTATCATCAGGCTCTCTGCCTTGGAGCCTTCTCCCTTGTTCTCTGTTGTCTGGAAACTCTCGTTAGGATCCCACGAAAAGCAGTTGAGGTTGAGGCAGTCGTTCCAGTCGGCACGTCCGATCCATATCGGTGGCTGCATTCCACAGGCACCATTCGGCAAAGGAGAACACCTTGAGGGTCTTCGTCTCCTGCGACTGATTCTTGAGCGTCATCTTCTGTACCTCAGCCCAGGTGTGAAGCGGAACAAAGAAGAGCACACTTGCCTCCACACCGTTCTTGCTTCCCGTAATGCGGGTATAGTTCATACCGTGACGGCACTCGTAGCTGTCGAGTGGAGTCTTGCAGGGCTTCCATCCGGGATTCCACACGGTGTCGCCGTCCTTGATATAGAAATAGCGTCCGCCATTGTCCATAGGCACACCATTGTATCGGTAGCGGGTGATACGCCGGAATTTTGCGTCCTTGTAGAAGGAATAGCCGCCTGCTGTATTGGAGATGAGCGAGAAGAAATCCTCGTTTCCCAAATAGTTGATCCAAGGCCATGGGGTCTGTGGATCGGTAATTACATACTCGCGATTGTCGTCATCGAAATGACCATACTTTTTCTCTGCCATTGTCTTTGTAGTATTTTTATTGGTTTTTTACTTATTTATTACGTAGAACTGAATTCTTACGAGAAACAGAATGCTATTTTTTAGATTATTTGCATGATTTTGATGCAAAGTTAGTAAAAAGTTTAAGTTGTAAAGTTAGATAACTGATATTTTTTGTATTTTTGCAATAGATTAGGTTTGAAATCAAACGGATTGTTAACATTTCATACACTTGGCTTATGAAAAAAAACATTTTAGCACTTGTCATTGCCTTGTTTGCCGTGATACAAACGATGGCTCAGACTTACGACAACCTTTGGAAGCAGGCTGATGCCTACAGGCAGAAAGACCTTCCGAAGAGTGAGATCGGTGTGATGAGAAAAATAAGCGCCAAGGCTTCTGCGTCGAAAGACTACGGACAACTGCTGGCTGCCGAGATGAGACAGGCGATGCTGTGGAAATCTATTTCCACCGACTCGCTGGCTCCTGCCATCCAGCGTATGAAGAAGCAGGAGCAACAGGCTGCAGATCCTGTGCTCAAGGCTGTGTGGAATGCAGTATTGGGAAAACTCTATGAGGAGAATGTCTACGACATCTCCTTGTCCGACGAGGGAGAACAGACAAGCCATTACCGCGTGAACAAGGCGAAGGCGCAGGAATATTTCATGAAGGCGCTGGCACAGCCCGAACAGCTTGCACACCATACCTCGACCGAGTATGCGCCCCTCACCATGAAGGGACTCGACGGTGCTTCGTTTGGCAACGACATGCTGCATCTCATCGGGTTTGAGGCCGACAGCAAGGAGGCTTATCTGAAGATGTACACCTATTATAATAAGGTGGGCAACAGAGGTGCAGCTTGTCTGTGTGCCTTTGAGGTGATTCAGAAATATCGTCAGGACGACGTGAGAGAGGTGAAAAAATCGAAGTATCTCAATGCCATCGACTCGCTCATCCATGTATATCAAGATATTCCCGAGGCGGGAGAACTGGCGGTGGAGCACTATCGCTTCATGGAGGAAGCCACCGACATCAAACCGGCTGACAAGCTCAATTATATCAACTATGCCCTGAGCCGATGGGGAGGATGGTCGAGGATGAACGTGTTGAGAAATGCACAGAAACGACTCACCGAACCTATGTTTGACATCGAGGACCTGCAGCAGGTGTTGCGCCCAGGACAGAAGCAGTGGGTTCATCTCAGCGTGCGTAACCTGCAGAACGTGAAGGTGAAGCTGTCGCGCCTCGATATCACTGCCGACAACGAATATGACGTGCAGGATGATAAAACTTACAAGTGGCTGAAAACCAAGACTTCGGAGCTGCACGAGAAAGAATACAGCAGACAGTTTTATGGTCATCCAGACTACGAGGAGGTGAAAGATTCCATCCTGTTGCCTGCGCTGCCCATAGGCGCCTATCTCATGGAGGTGACGGCCGACAACCCAGGTGTGACGCCAGCCCGACGACTCTTCTATGTGAGCGACCTGGCTGTGATGATACAGCAGCTGCCCGATGACAGGCACCGCTATGTAGTGGTTAGTGCCACGAGCGGACAGCCCATTGCCGGTGCAAGGATAGAACTCTACAGAGACGACTACTACGACTTCAAAACCAAGAAGCATAAGCGTATCGTGCATGCCAGGCTTACCAGCGACGCCGAGGGTGAGGCGTACTTCAAGAACGTGGACGGAAGCGTGCTGCTTTCTACCACGACCGACAAATACTGTCCAGCACGAGACATCTATCTCTCCCGTACACGCTACTATGAGCAGAAAAACAACAAGACCATCGTCAATCTATATACCGACCGAGCCATCTATCGTCCCGGACAGACGGTGCATGCCGCTGCCATCCTCGCCATCAATGAGCGAGGGACTGATGCCAAGGCATTTGAGAAGGGCAAGGAGGTGAAGATGGAGCTGTATGATGCCAACTGGAAGGTGGTGGCAGAGAAGACTGTCACGACGGACGATTACGGAATGGCTGCCGCCGACTTCGTGTTGCCACAAGGCGGACTGACTGGACAGTATAGTGTAAGAGCCATGGGCGATGGATGCTACTTCCGTGTTGAAGAATACAAGCGACCCACCTTTGAAATCAACTTTCCCGAGGTGAATGAACGATATACATGGGGCGACACCGTGGTGGTGAAAGCTACAGCTAAGACCTATGCAGGTCTGCCTGTTCAGGGAGCCAAGGTGGAATACACTGTGACAAGGCGCAATCAGCTGTGGTGGTGGGGCTCACGTTCAGCCGACCGACAGGTGATGACAGGAGAGGCTGTGACCCGTGAGGATGGAAGCTTTGATGTGGAAATACCATTAGAGGCTAAGTTGACTGGCGCCGACAGCAATGGCGCTGACGATTTTATGCGAGTGGCGAGATTCTTCCACTTCGACGTGTCTGCCATCGTCACCGACATCAGCGGCGAGAGCCATGAAGGCGAGATGAGTCTGCCTCTCGGCACGAAACCCACCGCCTTTGCTGTCGACCTACCGAAACGCATGGAGACCGACAGTCTGAAACAGGTGACCTTTGCCTACCTCAACAGTGCTGGAATAAAGATTGCCCACTCGCTGAAGTATCGCATAGATGGGGGCGAGTGGCTTGATGCTGAGGCCAATGAGCCTGTGCAACTGCAACATTTGGCATCGGGCATGCACATGGTGGAGGCTGTGTGCGGACAGGACAGTCTGCAGCATAAGTTCGCCCTCTTTAGTATGAAGGACACCAGGCCGATGGAGGAGACCATGCACTGGAGCTATCAGACTGCCACGAGCTTCCGCACCGACGGCAAGCCTGTCTATCTGCAGGTTGGGTCATCGGCCAACGGTGTGCACATCGTCTACTCGATCATCGCTGGCAACAAGCTGATCGAGAAAGGTGCATGGGAACTGGGCGACAGCATCGTCACCTTGCCCTTCACCTACCGGCCTGAATATGCCTCGGGCATCGTGCTCAACTACGCCTTTATAAAGGACGGGAAATGCTACTCACGCACCATGAACATCGCACGCCCCATGCCTGAGAAGAAGCTGAACTTCGAGTGGAAAACTTTCCGCAACCGGCTTACACCAGGACAGAAGGAGGAATGGACACTGCGCATCACTACGCCCGACGGAAAACCAGCCAAGGCGCAGTTGATGAGTGTGCTCTACGACAAGTCGCTCGACCCGTTGCAGAGGCTTACATGGCAGATGAACCTGGGCTTCTATCAGTCGCTGCCCAGTTGCTACTGGAAGAATAATCTCGCCGTGAGAAGCCGCTATGCGGGCTTCGGCAGCAACTTCCCCACCAAGTATTATCAGGAGAACGAACTGCAGGCCGACAGTTTTAATCCGTTCTACTTCCAGAGCGAGTTTTATGGCAAGAAGGTGTTCTTCTATGCCAAAGGTGCCATGGAAGACAGAATAGTGGAGAGTGCAAAGGCAACAGCCCCCGTCATCAAACGCGATGAATTGGTGAAGGAGGAAAGTAGAGTGATGCACATCAGAGGAGCCAGATATGCTAACGCCAAACAGCTGTTTGGACTTACCCAGAGCGCTGCAGAGGATGTGGCTGACGGAGGAATCGCTGTGGGCTGCTCTGCGCCTGAGGCGGCAAAGACTGAAGAAATGCTCGACCAGGTGCAGACACGCGAGAACTTGAACGAGACGGCTTTCTTCTATCCAGCCCTGCAGACCGACGATGAGGGTAATGTGGCCATACGTTTCACCCTGCCTGAGAGCATCACAACTTGGAGATTTGTGGGACTGGCTCATAATAGAGAGATGTGTCATGGCGTCATAGATGCCGAGGCTGTGGCACAAAAGACGGTGATGGTGCAGCCCAATATGCCACGCTTCCTGCGCGAAGGCGACAAGGCTGTGGTGGCAGTCAGAGTGTTCAACAACTCAGACAGGAAGGTGAACGGCAGTGCTCGTATGCAGATCCTTGACCCCGAAACCAACAAGGTGGTGTGGCAACAGACTCTGAAATACAACCTGGAAGCCAACGGATCGACATCGCTGATGTTTGACGTGCAGGGGCTGAAAGAAGGTATATATATAAATAAGGTGGTGGCAGCCGGTCGTGGCTATAGCGACGGCGAGCAGCACTATCTGCCCGTATTAGGCAACAGCGAGCTCGTAACACGCACCCTACCCATCACACTGACCGAGAAAGGAGAGAAGCACTTCGACCTCACTTCGCTCTTCGCCGACAAGGAAGGCAAACAGGCTGCACAGGCAGAACGCGCCAAGGTGACTATCGAGTACAGCAACAATCCAAGCTGGCTGATGATTCAGGCGCTGCCATTGCTCAGTAAGGCAAAAGACGACAATGCCGTCTCGCTGATGTCGGCTATCTACAGCAACAGCATCGCCCGCCACATCATGAAGCAGAGTCCTGTCATCGCACAGGTAGTGAAGTTGTGGAAGCAGGAAGCAGCCTCGGCCGAAAGCGCAAGAGCAGCCAAGGGTGGCAAGGCTGACGAGGCTGGCACTTCACTGCAGAGTGTTCTGGAGAAGAATCAGGAACTGCGCGAACTGGTGCTCAACGAAACACCTTGGGTGATGGATGCCGACAGGGAGAGCGAGCAGAAAAAACTATTGATTGAATATCTGGATGAGTCGCTGTGTCAGAACCGACTGACCGACGAGGTGGCAAAATTGCGTAAGCTTCAGCTTGCCGACGGCTCCTTCGCCTGGTGGAAAGGCATGGAAGGCAGCAGATACATGACTACCGAGGTGGCTGAGATGATGGTTAGGCTGAACCGTATGGTGGGTGTACAGCAGGAGACCAAAGACATGCTGACTGCTGCTCTGCGCTATCTGCAGCGAAAGGCTGCTGCAGAAGTGAAGGACATGAAAAAAGAGGCGGAGAAGAAGAGAAATGTGCGCCCGAGCGAACTGGCTATACATTATTTATATATTCTCTCGCTCGACGGACGCAAGCTTGATCCGGCAGCGACTTATCTGCTGCAGAATATGGCAGAGCGTACCGGTGAGTTCACCATCTATGGCAAGGCAAGAGCTGCCGTGGTGCTGGCAAGCAATGGACAGCAGGCTAAGGCTGCCGACTATCTGCAGAGCATAGCCGAGTATTCGGTAAGCAGACCGGGAATGGGAAGATACTTCGACACACGCAATGCTTACTATAGCTGGCGCGACTATAAGATTCCTACACAGGTGGCCGCTATCGAGGCAACGGAGATGCTGGGTACAAAGGCTGGAAAGGCATTTGCCGCAGAGAATCTGACCGTTCAGCAAGCTATCGACGAGATGAAACTGTGGTTGTTGCAGTCGAAGCGCACCCAGGCTTGGGATACTCCAGTCAACACGGTCGATGCGGTTTATGCCTTCCTCAATGGTAAGGAAATACTGCTGCAGAAGTCGGCAGACGATGCCACTATCCGTATAGACGGCAAACCACTGCAGTTGCCTCAGGCTACGGCAGGACTGGGCTATGTGAAGACCTCGAAGCAGGGCGCACCACACACGCTGACGATTGACAAGAAGAACGAAGGCACCAGTTGGGGCGCAGTATACGCCCAGTTTGTGCAGTCCTCTGCCGAGATAGCCGCCTCAGAGGCAGGCATCAAGGTGGTGAGAAAGGTGGAGAACGCCAAGAACGTGAAGGTGGGCGACAAGGTAAAAGTAGTGCTTGCTATTACAGCCGACCGCGACTACGACTTCGTGCAAGTGGTGGATAAGCGCGCTGCCTGCTTGGAGCCCGTCACTCAATTGAGCGGCTATCAGTGGAGCATGGGTTGCTATGTGGCACCCAAGGATTATACAACAAATCTCTACTTTGGCCGTTTATCAAAAGGAAGGCACGTGGTGGAGATGGAGTATTACATCGACCGCAAAGGCGAATATCAGGCAGGAACCTGTGCGGCGCAGTGTGCCTACAGTCCTGAGTTTGGTGGAAGGGCAGAGGCTTATAGGCTGAATGTGAAGGAGTGATGTCTTAAAACTCCCTGACTCCTTGATTTCCGAAAGTAGAATAAAAAACAGAATATACGAACAGATAAATACAAAGTGAACAGATGAAAAGAATGAGTATATGGATGCTGGCATCGCTGTTGGCGGTTTCGGCATCGGCACAGAAAATAACCACGCAGCAGGAGACAATCGACTGCGGACAGGTGTTGTTCAGAAATCCCGTAACGGCAGAATTCCCTTTGAAGAACGCCGGCAACAAGGCTTTGCGCATCAGCCAGGTGCGCAAGAGTTGCGGATGCACAGAGGTAGAGTTTCCTGAGCGAGACATCGCACCAGGCGATTCGTTCATGGTCAGGGCGACATTCGATGCTAAGCAGATGGGAACGTTCATCAAGCAGATAGGGCTCTTCAGCAATGCCGACGAACAGCCTTTTGTGCTTACTATGCGTGGAAAGGTAGTGGAAAGAGTAGTCGACTTTGCCGGCAATTACGCCTATCAGTTGGGCAAGTTGAAAACCGACATTCAGGACTTGGAGTTTGATGACATTAACCGAGGCGACCGCCCCGTGCAGCGCATTCACATCATGAATCCTACCGACGAGGTGCTGCAGCCTGTGATGATGCACTTGCCTCCCTATCTCACCGCACAGGTATCGCCTTCCAAGTTGGCGCCACGCCACAGCGGTGTAATCACGGTAGTGCTGGACTCACGCAAGTTGCGCGACTTAGGATTGAATCAGACTTCCATCTATCTGGGCTCGCATCTTGGTGACAAGGTCGCACCCGAGAAGGAAATCAGCATATCGGCTGTTCTCTTGCCAAACTTTGAGAAGTTGTCAGCAGAAGACATGGCGCAGGCGCCTAAGCTGAAACTTTCTGCCACTACACTCGACCTTGGTAACTTCGGCACCAAGAAAAAGGTGAAGGGCGAAATCCTCATCACCAATGAAGGCAAATCGGTGCTCGAGATAAGAAGTATGCAGATGTTTACCATGGGACTTCAGGTGTCGCTCAAAAAGTCGAAGATTCAGCCTGGAGAGACGGTTAAACTCAAGGTGACTGCCATCGCTTCCGAACTGAAGAAGTCGCGTTCGAAGAATCCTCGTGTGCTCATGATCACCAACGATCCCGATAATGCCAAGGTTGTGGTAAGGGTGAAGGTGAAGTGAGAGAAACGCGTCAATTAAGAAAGGATAAATAAGAACAGATAAGAAAGAACGCAAAGTAACAAGTTCAGAAAAAAGAAAGAACCGTGCAAATAGAAATAGATAATGGCAGTGGATTCTGCTTTGGTGTGACCACTGCCATCAAGAAGGCTGAGGAAGAACTCGAAAAAGGTGGACAACTGTATTGCTTAGGTGATATCGTACACAACGGAATGGAGGTGGAACGACTGCATCATGCCGGGCTAATCACCATCAACCACAAGGATATGGAGAAGCTGCATCATGTCAAGGTGTTGTTGCGTGCTCATGGTGAGCCGCCTGAGACTTATGCCCTGGCCGAGCAAAACCATATAGACATCATTGACGCCACCTGTCCTGTGGTGTTGCAGTTGCAGAAACGTATCAAGCGGCAGTATACCAGCAATCCGGATGCGCAGATAGTCATCTTTGGCAAGAATGGACACGCAGAGGTGTTGGGACTTGTGGGGCAGACTGCCAGCAAGGCCATCGTGATAGAGAAATTCCAGGATGTAGAGAAACTGGATTTCTCGCGCGACATCTATCTCTATTCCCAGACGACCAAGAGCCTTGACGAGTTTCATCGTATCATAGAGTATTGTCAGGAGCATATTGTAGAGGGTGCCACTTTCAAGAGTTTTGACACCATCTGCCGGCAGGTGGCAAACCGTATGCCCAACATTGCCAGTTTTGCTTCCAAGCACGACCTCGTGCTCTTTGTGAGCGGACGCAAGAGTTCAAACGGCAAGGTGCTCTTCAAGGAATGTCATCGCGTGAACCCCAACAGTTATCAGATAGAAAGTGCCAATGAAATCCACCTCGACTGGCTCAAGGATGTGAATACTGTGGGAATTTGTGGCGCTACCAGTACTCCCAAATGGCTGATGGAAGAATGCCGTGAGTTTATCTTGAACCATTTGTAATAAGTTTGCAAATGGGGAAGAAGTTGATATAAACAAAACAGGTGGTACGTCTTCTCACGAGGACCCACCACCTTCAAAAAACAGTAATTAACTCAAAATTTATAATCTATATCATTACTACCTTGTTCTGGTATTCTAATCTCTACATGCAAATGTACAGAAAAGGTACATTTTGACCAAATTATTTTCCGTGAAACGGCACAATGTTTCGCTGAAAACTTTTTGTTTAAGATATTTTCACATTTTAATTTCCTTTAGTAACTACTCTGCATAAGTCGTCAACTATGAATATAACTAAAATGAAGTAAGTCAACGTAAATGATAAATAAAATAAGTAACAACCGGGTCAACCATGTTAAAAACAACGCTAAGAGGGTAAGCTAAAATCGTCAAACCACAAGAAATCTTACTCTTATACTATATAAATGTTCTTTTAGCCTATAAAATTCTATGTTCTAAACTTTAGAACTTATGTTCCAAAGTATCGAACTTGAGTTCTAAAGTATCGAACTTAAGTTCTAAAGTTTAGAACATAGATTTATAACTAGCAGAAAACAATTTGTATAGTGTTACTGAATTGAGCCCACTTGACTATTAAAGTAATTGCTTGTGGCTACTAGAGGTGCTGAGTCGTTACTGTCTTTATCAACAACCAGCAGCCTTCTGATATTGCTTCATGAGCCATTCTTTCTGCTCGGCAATGGTCATGTGGCTGTTGTCAAGAGTGATGGCATCGTCGGCTTTCTTGAGTGGAGAAACCTCACGATGTGTGTCGATATAATCTCTTTCCTCTACATTTTTCAGAATGTCGTCGAAGTCGGCAGGCATACCTTTCTGCTTCAGTTCGTCGTATCTGCGCTGTGCTCTTACCTTGGAGTCGGCAGTTACGAAGATCTTCAACTCGGCATCAGGGAATACTGTAGTTCCAATGTCGCGGCCATCCATCACGATGCCTTTCTCCTGTCCCATCAGTTTCTGCTGAGCAACGAGAGCCTGGCGAACAAATGGGACGGCGGCTATAGGACTTACATGGTTGGAAACTTCCAAAGAGCGTATTTCTTTCTCTACGAGTTCGCCGTTGAGATAACAGTCGGGACGACCAGTCTCGTTGTTGAACTTGAAACTGATGTGGATATTGGTCATTTCTTTCTCCAACATATCTACCTTCACCTGATTGCCTGCATCGAACAGCTCGTGGCGCAACGCATAGAGAGTGACCGAACGGTACATAGCCCCTGTGTCAACATAAATGTAACCTATTTCCTTGGCCAGGTCCTTGGCCATAGTGCTTTTGCCACATGACGAAAAACCATCAATGGCTATTGTAATTTTCTTCATAAATCTGTGTATGTTGTTTTTGTGATATTTACTTGATAGAGAATTGTTGCCGGAACGTGTCAGAGGCTGTAAGCCAAATTGACAAGCAGGCTGTTGCTGCTGACGTGATATTTGCCATAAGCCAAGTTGAGATGGAAACGCTCCAGGTTGAGGCCGGCACCTAAAGAGAGTCCAGCTCCATGACTGCTTGAGGAGTCGTTGGAGTCTTGTATCTTCATCTCGCTGGCCCGTCTGAAATTGTAGCCTGCGCCAATCCAGATGTTGGAAAGCAGAATCTCGACGCCTCCCACAAGGTGTTCTTTGAAGTTGACATCCCAGTTGTTCAGGTTGACAAGTGTCAGGGAGAGGCGGAAAGGCATGTTGGGGAACTGCTTGCTCACACCCATCTGCAGGTCGATAGGCATTTTGTCGTATTCCTCATCGTAGGCTTTCAACTGTCCGCCCAAGTTCTTGGCGACGGCAGAAATCGACCATTCATGATCAGGGTCGTAATAGTTAATTCCCAGGTCAACGCCCATTCCTATTGAGTTGTAGTCGCCGATATAAGAGGTGATGAACTTGGCAGTGATTCCGCCGACAAAGTTCTTGCCCAACATATAGGAGAAATAGCCAGCCACAGCAATGTCTTTGGCAGAGAACTCGCCCATCTGTACATTGTTCTCGTCCACCTGTTTCATCTTTCCATAGTCAACATATTGTGCCGATACAGCCCATGAAGCCTTGTCCTTCACTATGCGGTTGAAGGCTGCCGAAGCAGCGTTGACTCCCGACATATAGTTCATATATCCCAAGCTGATGGTCTTGTCGCTTACCGATGAGAGCAGAGCTGGATTATGGAAAATGAGGGCTTCATCATCCTCGATGAGGGTGATGTTGTCGCCACCTAAAGCTGCAGCATGCGCACTTGCCGGCAGGCGAAGAAAGTTGTATCCCGTTTGGCTTTCCTGTGCAACAGCCATAGTTGCCGACAGTGCCAAAAGGACAGAAAGAAGAAGTTTTCTCATTCCTATTATTTTATTCTTGGATGCAAAGAAAATGCAAACGAGCGCAATGAAAACTTGTTTTCAAATTGCCGAGTGCAGCTTTTTCTTATTTAAAGATAATGCAAACGAGCGCAATGAAAATTTACTTTCAGATTGCCGAGTGCCGCTTATCTTCTGCAAAGATAATGCAAATCGAAGACAATACAAAAGAATAACTCCATTTTTTCTTTTTTATTGTAGTGATGCCGTCTGTTTATGTAAAGTATGTCCAATTTATGGACAATACAAAAAAAAGAAAGAATAAATTTGGCTATTACCTTTAAAAAGGCTACTTTTGCATACGATAAGAAGCCATGCTCTATATGGAAGCGATTCTGCAAAAAGTTCACACCGCATCATGGCGTCGTTTTTTGAAAGAAACGAATAAAGTTTAGTAGAATAAAGGAATAAGGAATTGGAAATCAAGAAATCTCATAGTGCACAGTTGGAGGACAAGCGGGTAACATTCTTCTTGCTTGGGCTGTTGCTTACCCTTTCCTTTATCTTCGTAGGCCTGCAGTATACGAGTCAGCCCGACGATTATGACTTGTCGAACGATATAGAAGACCTGTCGCAGGACTTGGAGCTCTCGCTGCCTCCAGACTCCAAGGACATGGTTTCGGCAGAGGCTGCCTCGAAGCCTGCATCCAAGGCCATTACACAAGAGGTGAGGGCAGAACAGAAAGCAGAACCAGCAGCGCAGAAAATCAGCACTACAACCAGCAAACTTGTGATAGGAGACGGAGAAGGAGCCGTGGATGGCGCCAATGTGAAGGAAGCTGTTCCCGAAACGCCAGTCGACAACACAAACACATCGGCACAGCCCGAGGCTCCTATCAATTTTACTGTGGTTCAGCAGATTCCCGTCTTTCCCGGAGGCTGGTCGGCATACATGCAGTGGCTTACCAAGAATCTGAAATATCCGCGTCAGGCTCAGCAGCGCAAGATACAAGGCATGGTGGTGGTTTCGTTTATTGTCAATAAAGACGGAACGGTGTCTGACGTGAAGGTGAGCACTTCGGTAGACCCCTTGCTCGACAGGGAGGCTCTGCGCGTAATGAAGATGATGCCAAAGTGGAAACCTGGTATGGACCACAACAAGGTGTGTCGCACGATGGTGGCAGTGCCTGTCGTCTTCCAGCTCTGACCCTGCATTTCTTTATTATGCTCAAGTATCCCTTTAAATACTTTGATAGAAATAATCACTCAACCATTATAAAAAAACGAACAATTATGAAGACAGCCGACGAACTACTGACTCAGGTGAATGCCTTTTTAGATGCGCTTCCCTACGAGCGTACTCCGAAGTCGCTTTACGAACCTATCCGCTATGTCTTGTCGATGGGTGGCAAGCGCATTCGCCCCGTATTGATGCTTCTGGGCTACAATCTTTACAAGGAAGATACTGATAAAATCCTGATGAATGCCATCGCTTTGGAAACCTATCATAACTACACTCTCCTGCACGACGACCTGATGGATCAGGCTGATTTGCGCCGTGGCCATGAGACGGTGCACAAGAAATGGGATTCCAATACTGCCATCCTGTCTGGCGACAGTATGCTGGTGCTGGCGTATGAGCGAATGGCACAATGCGACAGCCGTCATCTGGCAGATGTTCTTAGCCTCTTTACCACTACGGCGCTCGAGATTGGCGAGGGACAGCAGTACGACATGGAGTTCGAGACCCGTGACGATGTGCGCGAAGAGGAATACATCGAGATGATTCGACTGAAGACAAGCGTCCTGTTGGCTTGTGCGCTCAAGATAGGAGCCATCCTGGCTGATGCCCCTGCCGAGGATGCTGATAATCTGTATAAGTTTGGCGAACAGATAGGTCTGGCTTTTCAGTTACAGGATGATTATCTCGACGTTTATGGCGACTCCAAGGTCTTCGGCAAGAAGATAGGCGGCGACATCACCTCCAACAAGAAAACATTCATGCTCATCAATGCGTTCAGTCATGCCAATGAGGCACAGCGACAGGAGTTGGAGAAGTGGGTCAATGCCAAGTCTTTCGACCGCGAGGAGAAAATCGCTGCCGTAACACGTCTGTATAATGAGATTGGTATCGACAAGATGGCGCAAGCCAAGATAGCCTACTACTTTGAGCAGAGCAAGAAATACTTAGATGCAGTCCAGGTTCCGGCAGAGCGTAAGGAAGAATTGCAGAAGTATGCCCAGCGCATGATGAAGCGCAAATATTAATCGAACTGCGAGAAGACTAAAAAAATAATCGAACAGCGAGAAGACCGCAAATAAAAAATGATAAAGATTATCGACACACATACGCATCTCGATGCCGAGGAGTTCGACGAAGACAGAGCTGAGGCTTTTGCCCGTGCCCGCGAAGCAGGAGTGGGCAAGGTGTTCCTGCCAGCTATAGACGTGAAGACTACGAAGGCTGTGCTTAGCCTCAGTAATCAATATCCCGGTTACGCCTATCCCATGATAGGATTCCATCCAGAGGAGGTGAAGGCCGACTGGAAAGAACAACTTGCCGAGCTGCGTCAAATCCTCGATGAGCACCGCGTGCAAATCAACACAACAGTTTCTGACTTCATTGCTATAGGCGAGGTGGGGCTTGACTATTACTGGAGCCGTGAGTTTGAGCACGAACAGTTGCAGGCTTTCGAGGAACAGGTGAAGTGGTCGGTGGAAACCCGTCTTCCCCTCATGATACATTGTCGCAAGGCGCAGAACGAGATGGTTCATCTCTTGCGCTCTTACGAGAAAGAGCTGCCGGGAGGCGTCTTTCATTGTTTCACGGGCAATCAGCGCGAGGCTGAGGAATTGCTGTCTTTCGACCGTTTCGTGTTGGGAGTAGGCGGTGTCTCCACTTTTAAGAGCAGTCATCTGCGCGAAGACCTTCCTGCTGTGGTTCCGCTTCATCGCCTTGTACTCGAGACCGACAGTCCCTATATGGCACCAGTTCCACATAGAGGTAAGCGTAACGAGAGTGCCTATGTTGTCGACGTGATGCGCACCCTGGCAGCAGCCTATCAGGTGAGCGAGGACGCATTGGCGGCAGCCACCAATGCCAATGTAAGCCGTATCTTTGGTTGCGAGGTGGTGAAAGGACTGTAGGCAGTGCTGCAAGTTGGTGTGGCAAAAGTAGAGTCAGTTAAAGAAATATAAAATAGGAAGCCTTTTTTGCTTATTTGCCCGAAAAGCGATACTTTTGCACACCGAAGCCCGTCAAGGTGCTCGCAGACAAAAGGAAAGGTGCTCGAGTGGCTGAAGAGGCACGCCTGGAAAGCGTGTATTCCCCTAAAGGGAATCGGGGGTTCGAATCCCCCTCTTTCCGCATATACATATATAATATAAGGTATATATGAAGAAAAATCCTTTTATTGCACGTTTGGCAATATTGACATTCACCCTTGTTGCTTCTTCTATGCCATTGATGGCGCAGGAAGAATCAATGGGAATTCATCAAGCTCTTAAGACCAAGTTTGTAGAAGGTAATGCCGGCTTTATGTCGTTGGTGGCCATTGCCCTGGTGGTTGGTTTGGCGTTCTGCATAGAGCGCATACTCTATCTCAGTCTTTCAGAAATCAATGCCAAGCAGCTCATGCTCGACATCGACAGCCGCATGGCAGAAGGAAAGGTAGAGGAAGCCAAGGACTTATGCCGCAACACACGTGGACCGGTAGCCTCTATCTGTTATCAGGGACTGATGCATGTAGATGACAGTCTGGAGAATGTGGAGCGTTCGGTTGCCAGTTACGGCACGGTACAGGCTGCCAACCTCTCGAAAGGCTGTTCGTGGATAACGCTGTTTATCGCCATGGCTCCCTCGCTCGGATTCTTGGGAACGGTCATCGGTATGGTGATGGCTTTCGACCAGATACAGCAGGCAGGCGACATCAGTCCTACCATTGTGGCATCGGGAATGAAGGTGGCGCTTATCACTACCATCTTCGGTATCATCGTAGCCCTTATTCTTCAGGTGTTCTACAATTACATCCTGTCAAAGATAGAGCATATCATCAGTCAGATGGAAGAATCGTCCATCACCTTGATGGACATAATAGCCAAGTATAAGCATGAAAATCAAGCATCTTAAGAGCTGGGGAACCGAAAGGCTCTCGCAGCGACTGTTGTACATTCTGGTAGGAGTGTCGGCGGTGGTTTTCGCTTTGTTCTATCTGGTGGGCTACGACCTGCCATTCGACGAGAACCCCGACTTCAATGCCCCTCTTTTCACCGATGTGCTCATCGTGCTTATGGTGTTAGTCCTTCTGTTGGCATTATGCATGATAGGCTTCTCGGCATGGCGAAGCCATCGTTCGGGCAGTCGTCAGGACGCTGTGGTCAATGGTGTGCCTGCCCGCAAGATAGCCCGCATCACATGGTTTTCAACTTTTGGTTTGCTTGTCATAGGCTTCGCCGTAGGTTCTTCCACTCCAATGTTGGTCAACGGCAATGACTACAACGACTGGTTTTGGCTGAAACTGAGTGATATGTTTGTCCTCGCCTCAGTCATATTGCTGATAGCAGCCATAGGTGTAGTGCTCTTTGGCGTAACCCGTTATGTGCGTAAAGAACGAAAGAAATGAAGCGTCTGCGTAAACCACATGGAGTACCGGGACTGAATACCACATCTACAGCCGACATTTCTTTTATGCTGTTGATATTCTTCCTTGTCACCACATCGATGGATGTGGACAAGGGTTTGCTGCGCCAGTTGCCAGCCCCTGAGCCACAGCACCAACAGCAGGTTTCGGTTGTCGACAAGGCCACACTCCTTGAACTTCACGTCACATCCGACCATCTGTTGCTCCTGAACGGCAAGCCTTTCCCTGTAGACCGACTGCAGGGTGAGGTGGTGAAATTAGTGCATCGTTTGGGCAGCCGTCATCTTATCTCAATTGAGAGTGACCGCGAGGCAAGCTATGATCTTTATTTCCAGGTACAGAATCAGTTGATGATGGCCTATTCGCAGTTGCGTGACGAATATGCCCGCAAGCAATATGGCAAGCCTTTTGCCCTGTTGTCGAAAGCCCAGAAGGATAGGGTTCGCAACCTGTGTCCGCAGCGCATTACCGAGTCGTATGCTCATGCCCGCACTTTCCAGGACAAGAGTGTGAGTGCTGATGCCGAAGAGAAGAAAGGGGGCGAATCATGAGCATGTTCGGACGTCGTGAGCACGAGATGCCGGGACTCAACACTTCCTCGTTGCCCGACTTGATATTCACGGTATTGTTTTTCTTTATGATCGTCACCCACATGCGCCAGGTAACGCTCAAGGTTGACTATCGCGCCCCACAAGGCAAGCAGCTCACCCGACTGACCAAGAAGTCGGCTGTGTCTTACATCTATATAGGCAAACCAGTACAGTCCTTGCCGGGAGTCTCGAATGTAGAGACCGATTCAAGTGGAGTCTGCGTTCAGCTCAATGATAAGCTCGCCACACCTGCCGAGGTGATGGACTATGTGTTGGCAGAGAAGCGTCGTATGTCGGCTGAAGACCAGCGGCAGATGACAGTTTCCATCCGCGCCGACCGTCAGGTTCCCATGGGTGTAGTGATGGATGTCAAGCAGGCTTTACGACAGGCAAAAGTGCTTCGTGTTAACTATTCTGCCGTAGAAAAGAGTAAATAATATTAATTTATAATTATTTATGCGCAAAAAGTTGCGTTTCTTAAATTAATGTACTATCTTTGCACCCAAATTAAACTTAATTTATGGCAAAGCAGTTATTAGATTACCTGGACAGGCAGATATTGAAACTGATATCACAAGACGCACGCATCCCATTCCTTGAAGTGGCACGAGCATGCAATGTGAGCGGTGCTGCCATCCATCAGAGAGTGGCCAAGTTGACAAATCTTGGCATCATCAAGGGCTCTCAGTTCATCATCGATCCCGAGAAGATAGGTTATGAGACATGTGCTTATGTAGGTCTGTATCTTAAGAATCCAGAGCAGTTCGACCACGTTGTAGACGAGCTGAGGAAGATTCCTGAGGTAGTGGAATGTCATTATACGACAGGCGGCATGGATATGTTTATCAAGATTTATGCCAGCAACAACCATCACTTGTTGGAGATCATCCACGACAAGTTGCAGCCATTGGGCTTGTCACGCAGTGAGACCATCATCTCATTCAATGCAGCTATCAACAGACAGTTGCCATTGCTTGAGATTCCTGAGAATACTGAGGACGAGGACAACGGTGAGGAATAAAAATAATAAGCAAGAGAACACGATAGGCTTATCCCGAAAGGTGTAAGCCTATTTTTTTTGTATTTATCTCTCAACCGAGTTATTTTCTTCATTAAAGTATAGCCACACCTTTTCACGGAAGGCTTTATCAGAAGTTAGCGGAAGGCTTTATCAGAGTCAGCCCACTGCGTTGGGCAACTTTGCCCATAAGGATGAGCAAAGTTGCCCAACGTTATGGGTAGACTTGCCCATCGCAGTGGGCAAGTTACATAGTTGTACGTGATGACTTTTCCTTCTGCTCGAGATATATTAATCACACCAACTCAGAACTTTATTACATCATTATTTTTTGTTTGCTTTGATTTAAATAGTATTGGAACATATTCCAATGCATGTTGCTTCTTTGGAACATAATCTGTCCACACTGTTTCATGTCGTATTTGACGTATAGAATAATCTTTATTATATAAGACTTCTAATACTAATGCTTCATCAACAACCATTCTGCTCAAAGAAGAAACATACAAAGAGTCATTTATTTTTTTTATAATAATGTGAATGGGCAAGTAATCATTTTTTTCTATAATAGAGTCCATATTATGCTTATTTGACAGGAATAGAAATTTCCCATATTCCCCTGTAAGATAAAATTCGTCATCATGGCGATATAAATTCCATTTTGCATTTGTTTTTCCATTTTTTTCTTTGCTATTTTCCTTGATAATTATAGAATCGCTCTTATATGTAACATCATAAGATTTAATATATAGTGATGGCATAAGGGTTATCGTTTTGCCATCACGTTTATTGCAGGACAAAAAGCATATACCTAACAACACAAAAAAGGTCGTCTTAACAAATAATCTTTTCATGCACTTATTTTTTTAGATGATAATATTTCTCAGCCATTGGGTCCACACTTGTCCAACAGCCAAGTATTTGGTCATACATTCTTGCGCCGTAGTCGTAGAGGCGCAGACCATGCACGAGATCCAACTCCTTGCCATTGAACTTGTAGCGCTGAAGACCGGGGATCTCATCGCAATGGTTGTACTCACCGAAAGTGTTGCCAAAGGGATAATAGTGATTTATCTGCAACCTATTAATCCCTGATGTTTCCTCTCTCACCACACGGTTGCTTCCCAAGTGGTCTTTCTCCACGCTGCACCATGTCAGTGTACTGTCCTGGTTCAGAAGGACATAGCGACCATTGCTCAGCACGGTGGTAGGACGACCGTAAGTTTCCGAATGATATGAAGAGTGTTGCATAGGCGTTCGGTAGGTTTTATTAATATTTTAGCGCAAATATAGCAGAAATGTAGGGACGTTGTTATTGAGACATGAGTTTTTTAAGAAAGATTAAACTATAATCATCCTTACAATCCAAAGAAACGGTCGCTTAATACTGGAGAAATCTTATCTGAACACATTCTGGAGATGAACGACCGGCCATTTTGCGCCACTTGCGCCAATGCGCCAAGTGGCACAAATATAGAAAATATAGAAAAAATGGCTGAAAAACGTGGGACAGGCATGTTTGTTTATGAGGAAAAATTGTACTTTTGCAACTGAAATCAAAATGACTTCAACTGAATAAAAAAATGTGTAACAGGAAACATAAGACTTGTGCTACAGAAACATAAGACTTGTGCTACAGAAATATAAGACTTGTGTCATGGAAATTAAAAGAATCGGAAAATGAAGAAAGATAAATTGCCTCTTGTTACTGCAGTTTCCAGTTTCGATGCTGTGGTCCTATGCGATGGAGATTATCCCTCTCATGCTGTGGCGCTGTCGATACTGCAGCATGCCAAATATCTGGTGTGCTGCGATGGTGCAGGTATGCATTACATTCTGCATGGCGGGACACCTGATGCTATTGTGGGAGATGGCGATTCGCTGCCTGATGACTTCAAGAGACGCTATGCCGACTTGGTGCATTTGGTGGACGAACAGGATGACAACGATCAGACGAAGGCCACGCGATTTTGTATGAAGCAAGGAATGAGGCGCATTGCCTACTTGGGATGCACGGGCAAGCGAGAAGACCATACGCTCTGCAACATCTCGCTGATCATGCGATATATGCGAGAGTGGGGGCTCGACGTGACGATGATTACCGACACCGGATATTTTGTTCCAGCTTCAGGGCTTCAGTCTTTCGAGACCTTTGCGCGGCAACAGGTGAGTATCTTCAACTTTGGCTGTACGAGGCTTTCTGCCGAGGGACTCAAATGGAAGCCTTATCCCTATAAGGAATGGTGGCAGGGCGGACTCAACGAGGCTTTGGACAACGAGGTGGTGATGAATGGCGATGGCGACTATCTGATGTTTTTCACCTTCGATGCCAAAGTTCCAAAACCATAAGCAGAGTATTGGAACGAAAAAGGGGAGGCAAACCTCATCTCAAGGTCCGTCTCCCCGCTACTTATAGTTAAAAATAACCGATATTATTTGTTCAGATATTTATCTACCTGGGCAGCAATCTTTCGACCGCTTGCCATGGCTCTTACGACAAGGCTTGCACCATTGGCAGCATCGCCAGCTACAAACACATTGTCGGCAAACTCAGGCTGCTGTGGCTTCAGAAATCCCATGGCAAGGAACACAGCTTCGGCCTTGATAATCTCGGGCTTGCCTGCTTCTACCATCAGCGGACGACCGCCTTCAGGATTTGGTTTCCAGTCTATCTGTTGTACTTTGACACCTGTCAGTTTGCCGTTCTTGCCCAGGAACTCGAGTGAGTTGATGTTCCAGCGGCGTGTGCAGCCTTCCTCATGACTGGATGTAGTCTTGAGGGTGCGAGGCCAGTTAGGCCAGGGATTCTTAGGATCCTCAGGACCTTCTACAGGCTTAGGCATGATTTCTATCTGTGTCACGCTCTTGCAACCCTGTCGATGAGCAGTTCCGATGCAGTCGCTGCCCGTATCGCCACCACCGATGACAAGAACGTCCTTGCCCTTGCAGTTGACGAGCTCGTCCTTGCTGAACTCCATGCCTGCGAGGATGCGGTTCTGCTGGGATAGCAGTTCGAGGGCGAAGTAAACACCCTTGAGCTCGCGTCCTGGAATCTTGAGGTCGCGTGCAGTAGGCGTACCTGTAGAAACCACATAGGCATCGAAGCCTTCGGGCAGCTTGTTGACATCGATGTGCTGATTGTATTTGAACTCGATGCCTTCTTCCTCGAGAAGATGCAGACGGCGGTCGATGATGCTCTTGTTGAGCTTGAAGTTAGGAATGCCGTAACGCAGCAAGCCACCGGCGTTCTCGCGTGCCTCGAAGACCGTCACCTTATAGCCTTTATGGTTGAGCTGGTTGGCAGCGACAAGTCCGGCTGGACCTGCACCGATGACGGCAACGGTCTTGCCGTTGCGTTCTGGTATTTCAACGCGTACATAGTCTTCAGAGAAAGCGTGCTCAACGATGGCGCACTCGTCTTCACGGTTGGTGGTAGGCTCGTGGTCCATGAGGTTGAGGATACAGGCTTTCTCGCAGAGAGCAGGACAGATGCGGCCTGTGAACTCAGGAAAGTCGTTGGTGGAGTTGAGCAGGCGGTAAGCCAGTTCCCAGTCACCCTTGTAGAGGGCATCGTTCCACTCAGGAGCCTTGTTGCCCAACGGACAAGCCCAGTGACAGAAGGGCACACCGCAATCCATGCAGCGCGAAGCCTGCTGTCGGCGGTCGTTGCTGTTTAATGTTTGTTCTACCTCGCTGAAGTCGAGGATTCTATCGTGTATTGGTCTATAGCCTGCTTCTTTGCGGGGTATAGTCAAAAATGCTTTTGGATTTCCCATCTTCTTTTAAAAGTAAAAGGGTAAAAAGGTAAAAAGGTAAAAAGACATTCTTGCTTACAGTCTGCTACTTGCAGCCTGCATGGCGTCATGGGCTTACAACGAGCATACTTACTGCCATTTACTTAAACCTTATACTACCTTTATAATTAAATTATTTGTTTCTCGGCATTTTTACCGAACTCAGGGAAAAGGCAAAGGGCTTTGTATTTTTACCCTTTTGCCTTTTTACCTTTATTAATAGTCTCGCTGCATGTCTGCAATCTTCTGCTGCAGTTTCTTTACTTGCTCTTCCTGCAGCACGCGCTTATACTCGATAGGCACTACCTGGATGAAGTCTTCCACATAGTGGTTCCAGTCGTCGAGCATGGTGCGGGCGAGCTTACTGCCTGTATAGAGATAATGCTGGCGGATGAGCTCGTGCAGTTCCTTGCGGTAGGTACTGTCCTCGACGAGGTTGATTTCCACCATATCCATGTTGCAGAAGTAGTCGAAGTTGTGGTTCTTGTCCCATACGTAGGCCACACCGCCACTCATACCTGCGGCAAAGTTGCGACCCGTCTCGCCGAGCACTACCACGCGTCCGCCTGTCATGTACTCGCAACAGTGGTCGCCAGCACCCTCGATGACAGCGATGGCACCAGAGTTGCGCACACCGAAGCGTTCGCCTACCTTACCGTTGATATACAGCTCGCCCGATGTGGCTCCATAGAGTCCGGTATTGCCGGCGATGATGTTGTCTTCGGCAGAGAAGTTGCTGCGGATAGGAGGCAGGATGGAAATACGGCCTCCTGACAGTCCTTTGGCGAAATAGTCGTTGGTCTCGCCTTCCAACTTGAAGTCGACACCCTTGACAAGGAAGGCTCCGAAGCTCTGACCGGCAGAGCCCTTGAACTTCACATTCACAGTCTTATCGGGCAGACCAGCCTCGCCATACTTGGCAGCGATAGCGCCACTGAGCATTGCTCCGGCAGCACGGTCGGTATTCTTGATGGCAAAGTCGAGGTTGACTTCCTCTTGCTTCTCGATGGCGTTCTGTGCGCCACGAACGAGCTGCTGGTCGAGCACGTTGGCAAGATCGTGTATCTGTTCGGTGGTGTGATAGAGCGATCCATGACCGGCCTCGCGATGCAACAGGCGAGAGAAGTCGAGAAGGTCGGCTTTCTGCTCGATAAACTTTGCGGTAGCGCTGTCTACGGCTTCGCTTCCCTCGGCAGGAACCACTTCCTCGTCGCTCTTGCGAACGATGAGTTCGGTATGACCGATGATGTCGTTGAGTGAGGTGTAACCCATCTCAGCCAAGTACTCGCGCACCTCCTCGGCGAGGAAGCGGAAGTAGTTGATCAGATATTTGTAGCTGCCGCGGAAGTGGGCGCGCAGCTTAGGATCCTGTGTGGCAACACCCATAGGACAGGTGTTGAGATTACATTTGCGCATCATGACACAACCCAGGACGATGAGTGCAGCAGTACCGAAACTGAATTCCTCGGCGCCGAGCAAGGCCATGAGAATGATGTCGCGTCCGCTCTTCAGCTGGCCGTCTACCTGTAGGCGAACCTGTCCGCGAAGACCGTTCTTCACCAATGTCTGCTGTGTCTCAGAGAGACCTATCTCTGGCGAGATACCGGCAAAGCGCATGCTGGAAGCAGGGCTTGCACCCGTTCCACCCTCTGCACCAGAGATGACGATGAGGTCGGCCTTGGCCTTTGCCACACCGGCAGCAATGGTTCCTACGCCGCTCTCGGCAACGAGTTTTACAGAGATGGCAGCACGTGGGTTCACGTTCTTCAGGTCGAAGATGAGCTGAGCCAGGTCCTCAATACTGTAGATGTCGTGATGAGGTGGTGGCGAGATGAGGCTGATGCCAGGAATAGAGTGACGTGTCTTGGCGATGACCTCGTTGACCTTGAAGCCAGGCAACTGTCCGCCCTCACCAGGCTTGGCACCCTGTGCCACCTTGATTTGTATTTCCTCGGCATTGACGAGGTATTCGGTTGTCACGCCGAAACGTCCCGAAGCCACCTGCTTGGTTTTGCTGGAGAGGCTGATGCCATCCTGAGTAGAATGGAATCGCTCGTTGTCCTCGCCTCCCTCACCCGTGTTGCTGCGTGCGCCGAGGGCGTTCATGGCCAGAGCCATTGCCTCGTGGGCTTCCTTTGAGAGGGCTCCGAAGCTCATGGCTCCGGTGACGAAGTGCTTCACGATTTCCTCTACAGGCTCTACCTTGTCGATAGATATAGGATTCTTGCGGAAGGCGAAGAAGTCGCGGATGAAGATAGGCTCCTGCTTGTTGTCGACAAGATGAGTGTATTTCTTGAACAGCTGGTAGTCGCCCTTGCGGGTGGCAAGCTGCAGAGTGGCTATAGTCTCTGGATTCCAGGCATGCTTGATGCCGTCCTTGCGATAGTGGAACTGTCCCATGCTGGGCAAGAAGTCGAGCTTCTTGGTGGCGAAGGCCTTGTCGTGCAGCAGGATGGCGTCGCGGGCGATGGTCTCAAGACCTATACCGCCGATGGTGCTTACCTCAGTGCCGAAATAGTTCTTCAGCAGACTCTCGCTCAGACCGATGCTCTCGAAGATTTTGGCTCCGCGATAGCTGCGGATGGTGGAGATTCCCATCTTGGCCATGATCTTGAACAGGCCTTTCTTCACAGCCTTGATGTAGTTCTGCTCGGCTGTGTGATAGTCTTCCTGTATCTTGCCCTTCTTTACCAGGTCGTCGAGGATGGCGTAGGTGAGGTAAGGGCAGAGTGCTGATGCGCCATAGCCCAGAAGCAGTGCGGCGTGCATCACCTCGCGAATCTCACCGCTCTCTACGATGAGGGCTGTCTGTACGCGCTTGCCGGCGTCGATGAGATAGTGGTGTACGGCGCTCACGGCGAGCAATGATGGGATGGCTGCATGAGTGGCGTCGACATCGCGGTCGCTCAGGATGATGTAGTTGTAACCGTCGTCAACACTCTGGGCTGCCTGCTTGCACAACTCGTCGAGAGCCTCGTGGAGGCCTTCCTCGCCCTTGGCAGTCTCGAACACCATGTGGAGCTTCACGGTGTTGAAGCCCTTGTAGCGTATGTTCTGCAGAATGTCGAGCTGGGTGTTGGTCAAGATTGGATGTGGCAGACGAACCATCTTGCAGTTGCTCTCGTCGGGATTCAGGATGCCTGAACCCACACGGCCGATGTACTCGGTGAGACTCATCACGAGGTTCTCGCGGATGGAGTCGATGGCAGGGTTGGTGACCTGTGCAAACTGCTGACGGAAGTAGTTGAAGAATATTTGTGGCTGGTCGGAGAGCACAGCCAGTGGAGTATCGTTACCCATAGAGGCTGTAGGCTCCTGTCCCTTGGTGGCCATAGGAACGATGGTTCCGTCGATGTCTTCCTCGCCGAAGCCGAACTCCAGTTCCTTGCGGGTGAGGTTCTCTACGGCGTTCTCCACCTTGCGTCCGCTGCGGAGTTTCTCCAGTTCGATGCGGTTGGTGTTGAGCCACTGACGGTAAGGATGCTGGGCAGCCAGACGCTCCTTGATTTCGCCATCGTAGTATATTTTGCCTTCCTGTGTGTCGATGAGGAGGATCTTACCAGGCTGCAGACGACCTTTCTCTGCCACCTCGGAAGGATCGAAGTCCATGACGCCCACCTCGGAGGCCACTACCATCATGTCGTTCTTGGTGATGGTGTAGCGGGCAGGACGAAGACCGTTTCTGTCGAGCATACCGCCGGCATATCGTCCGTCGCTGAAGAGCAGAGCGGCAGGTCCGTCCCAAGGTTCCATCAGGATAGAGTGATACTCGTAGAAGGCCTTGAGGTCTTCAGAGATAGGATTCTTGTCGTTGAAGCTCTCTGGCACCATGACAGCCATGGCGTGAGGCAGCGACAGACCGCTCATCACGAAGAACTCGAACACGTTGTCGAGGCTGGCAGAGTCGCTCATGCCAGGCTGTACGATAGGCGATATTTCGCGAATGTCGCCCAGAGCCTCGCTGCTGAGCACACTCTCGCGTGCCTTCATCCAGCCACGGTTGCCTCGTATGGTGTTGATCTCGCCGTTGTGGCAGAGCAGACGGAAAGGCTGAGCCAGGCTCCATGTTGGGAAGGTGTTGGTAGAGAAGCGTGAGTGGACGAGAGCCAGACCGCTGGTAAAGTAATTATTGGTGAGGTCGGGATAATACTGGCGCAACTGCAGGCTGCTCAGCATGCCCTTGTAAACGATGTTCGAATTGGACAACGAACAGATGTAGAAGTCAGGATCGCTGATGCGCTTCTCGATGCGTTTGCGTACGAGGTAGAGGATGCGCTCGAAGACAGGCACCTTGTCGTCGGTGACGCCTGTGATGAACACTTGTTTGATGGCGGGCTCATTGCTCAGTGCGGCCTCTCCCAGGCACTCTGGGTTGGTAGGCACGTTGCGCAGATGCATGAGCTGCAGTCCCTCGCGCTCTATCTCCTCGATCATGATGGAGAGGATGTCCTGCTGTTTCTTTTCGTCTTTAGGCAGGAAGATGAGGCCTGTGCCATATTTGCCTTTCTCGGGCACAGGAATACCTTGAAGAAGAATAAACTCGTGCGGAATCTGGAGCATGATACCGGCACCGTCGCCCGTCTTGTTGTCAGCACCCTCAGCGCCACGATGGCGCATGTTCTCGAGTACCTTCAGGGCATTGTCTACCAGCTCATGGCTCTTGTTGCCGTGGATGTTAACCACCATTCCTACGCCACACGCATCGTGCTCATAGGTTGAACTGTACAATCCTTTTTCCATTTCTTGTTCGTTTTATATTTATCGGTTATTCTATATACTATGTTAAATATTGAATGTCAAGTGATTGAATGATGAATCAGACTTATGCCATTGAGCATTTGAATTCTTCATTCTTCATTCTTCGTTCTTCATTCTTCACTCTACTCTTATTTATACGCCTGTTCGTGTACTCCGGCAACAGCTCGTCCGCTGGGGTCGTTCTGGTTCTTGAAAGAGGCGTCCCATGCCAGTGCTTCGGCGGTAGAGCAAGCCACACTGGGCACGCTGGGCACGCTGCGGGCAGCACTGTCGCTGGGGAAATGCTCGGCGAAGATAGAGCGATAGTAGTATTCCTCCTTGTTCTGTGGAGGGTTGATGGGGAATCGCTCGGCGGCATGAGCCATCTGCTCGTCGCTGACTGCCGAGGCGGTGATCTGTTTCAGCGTGTCTATCCACGAATAACCCACACCGTCGGAGAACTGCTCTTTCTGTCGCCATGCCACCTCTTCGGGCAGCAAGTCGGCAAAAGCATCGCGTACTACTTTCTTCTCGATGGTCTTGTCGGGACACATCTTCAGCACGGGGTTCATGCCCATGGCCACGTCGAGGAACTCCTTGTCGAGGAAGGGCACACGGCCCTCGATGCCCCAGGCAGCCAGACTCTTGTTGGCTCTCAGACAGTCGTAGAGATAGAGTTTGCCAAGCTTGCGGACGGTTTCCTCGTGGAAGGCCTTGGCGTCGGGTGCTTTGTGGAAGTAGAGATAGCCGCCAAACACCTCGTCGGCTCCCTCGCCCGAAAGCACCATCTTGATGCCCATGCTTCGGATGACGCGTGCCAGCAGATACATAGGTGTAGAGGCGCGCACGGTGGTGACGTCGTAAGTCTCGATGAAGTAGATGACGTCGCGGATGGCATCGAGTCCTTCCTGTATGGTGTAGTTGATTTCGTGATGCACGGTTCCGATGTGCTCTGCCACCAATCGGGCTTTAGCCAGGTCGGGAGCGCCCTTCAGTCCTACGGCGAAGGAGTGCAACCGTGGCCAGTAGGCTTGTGTCTCGCCTCCGTTCTCTACACGTATGGCAGAGAATTTCTCGGCAACGGCCGAGATGACCGAAGAGTCGAGTCCGCCGCTGAGCAGCACTCCGTAGGGCACGTCGCTCATCAGCTGTCGCTTCACCGAAGCCTCGAGTGCGTCGTGTATCTGTTCGACGGCAGCCTGCTCCTGTGGTGCAGCCTCTGCCAGCTGTTCGGCAGCTTTCTTGCTGTCGTCGATGTTGTATTTCTTTTGCATGGAAGCATACTCAAACCAGTCGCGTGTGTAGTAGCGCTTCATGCCTGGAGTCTTGCTGTAGTAATAATGTCCTGGGAGGAAAGGCTCGTAGTGGTCGCACTGTCCTTCGAGTGCCTTGAGTTCGGAAGCCACCATCACCTTGCCGTCGTTGTCGTAGCCGATATAGAGTGGAATCACGCCGATGGGGTCGCGTGCAATCAGAAACTCGTCGTGCTCTGCGTCGTAGAGGGCGAAGGCAAAGATGCCGTTCAGCTCTTCGAGCATCTGGCAGATGCGTGCATGTACGGCGTCCTCGCCCTGAAAGATCAGTGTGGCGAAGTCGGTGTCGGCACGCATCTCGCGATAGAGCGACAGAATCACCTCGCAGTCGCTGCCTGTCTGATATTGATAGTGTCCGGCAAACCGTGAGCGGATGTCCTGATGATTGTAGATCTCGCCGTTTACGGCAAGTACTTGTTTCTTGTCGGGTGAGAAGAGGGGCTGTCGACCGCTTTCTGGGTCTACGATACTCAGGCGCTCATGTGCCAGGATGGCTGAACCACCGCAGTAGATGCCGCTCCAGTCTGGTCCGCGATGGCGGATTTTCTGACTCATGCGCAGTGCTTGCTGTCGCAGTTCGGGAGTTTGCTCCTGAATGTTGAAGATAGATACGATTCCACACATAATAGCTTTTCCTTTCTTTTACGGTTATTTGTAACACTTTGCTAAGTATTGGGTGCAAAATTACTACAATTTGATATATTAAAGAAAGGTTTGCTTACAATTTGTGTTAGTTTTGTATGCTTTGTTTTAATCTTGAAGCTATTATCACCATTTTGCTTTCATATTGTAAGCGTTCTGTTGTTTATATATTACAATTTGAAAGTTTACTTGAAAAATAAGAGAAAAATCAAAGAGTCTTTTAAAAAAACAGATGCCGACAGTTCGGGAGAACTATCGGCATCTTTGCCATTGCCTTCAAAGGTGTGAAGGCTTTGTGATTTAATCAAGAAATAACTTAAAAACCCAATATGCGTTTTTCATTATGGCTGGAGAGTGAAGCCTACCACGAAGTAAGCCTTCTGCGAACTTGGGTTGGCTGCCACCTGAGCAAAGACAGGAACCGAGAAACTGTCGGTGATCTTCAAGTCCTTGGTTGCCTTTACAGCTACGTTGGTCACAGCGAAGCCAGAGGCATCAGCATAATAGTCTGTGGCATAAGGAACAGCGCCTAAAGTGCCCTGCCAGTCAAGACCAGCGAGACGGAATGGCACTGTGGCTTCCACATAGGAAGAATAAGCGCGGTCGCCGTCTTTGTTCAGTCCGTCATGACCTGCAAAGTTGGTGTACCAGTTGAGCGCTACAGGACCGAAGTCATAACCCACGTTAGCCTCGAATGTATGGGCTGTCTTGTGGGCATCGTAGAGGAAGTAGCGTTCGCCCTCTGTGTCGAAATAGTAGTCTGTCACACCGATGTGGAAACCGCCTGTCTGATAAGCCAGGGTGAGGTCGAACTCCTTGGTGTCTTCCCATTTGGAGAGTCCTACGCTTCCCCATGCTGTGAGCGAGAGACCTTTCCAGCTCAGTCCGAGTGTAGGCTGCAATGACACCTGTCCGCATTCCTGACCACGCCAGATGTACTGGCTTACAACATCGGCAGCTACATTTGCCTCAATCTTATCCTGTGCCTGTGCACCCGTGGCGCATGCTGCCAATGTGAGTGCCAACAATCCAATCTTCTTCAAACTTTTCATACTCATTCTTTTTTATGTGTTAATACTCAGTTTCCTAAGGTTGTGGCAGCTGCTCATCTTCTGTTGATCGCAGCAGCTGCCCAATCTTTATTTTTTTTCTCGTTTACTCCAGTTGCCACAGATTAGTTGTAGCAGCTCTCACCGTGCTCGTAGATATCGAGACCTTCTTCCTCGATTCGCTTGTCAACACGCAGACCGGCAATCTTCTTGATGCCCCAGAAGAGGATGATACCTGTTACGGCTGCCCAAATGTCGATGGTGATGATACCGAAGCACTGTGCACCGAAGAATCCGAAGCCATCGCCGTAGAAGGCGCCGCCGTCGATGGCGAAGAGACCTGTCATCACGGTACCGAAGATACCGCATACACCGTGTACTGAGCTTGCACCTACAGGATCGTCGATGTGGAGCTTCACGTCGATGAACTCGATAGAGAACACGAGGATGATACCTGCCAAGAGACCGATGATGGCTGCACCCAATGGGCTAACCAAGTCGCAACCTGCAGTGATGGCTACCAAACCTGCCAAGATACCGTTCAGAGTCAGTGAGAATGAAGGCTTGCCATACTTGATCCAAGAGGTGAACATGGTTCCAAGACCACCGCATACAGCTGCGAGGTTGGTTGTCAGGAACACGTGGCTGATGGCTACGCGGTTTACTTCGCCAGAAGCAGCGAGCTGAGAACCAGGGTTGAATCCGAACCATCCGAACCAGAGGATGAATACACCGAGGGCAGCAGCCATGAGGTTGTGACCAGGGATGGCAGTGCTCTTGCCGTTGCGATACTTGCCCAGACGAGGACCAAGGCAGATGGCACCTACCAATGCCAATATACCACCTACGCTGTGAACAATGGCAGAACCTGCGAAGTCGTGGAAGGCAGCACCAAAGGTGTTCATCATGAATGAGCCTGCGTCAGCGTTGCAAAGCCAGCCGCCACCCCATGTCCAGTGACCCTCGACAGGGTAGATAATCAATGAGATGAAGAATGAATAAATGCAGTACATGGAGAACTTGGTACGTTCTGCCATAGCTCCTGACACGATGGTGGCGCTGGTGGCGCAGAATACGGTCTCGAACATCAGGAAGCCTTCTACTGGTAAGTCGCCTTTATAGAAGGTGAGGTCGCCAAAGTTAGGCATTCCGATGAAGCCAGCTCCGTCGCTGCCAAACATAAATCCGAAACCTACGAACCAGAAGAGAACCGAACCGACCATGAAGTCGACGAAGTTCTTGAACAAGATGTTCGCGGTGTTTTTACTACGGGTGAAGCCCGCCTCGCAGAGGGCAAAGCCCGGCTGCATGAAAAAGACCAACATGGCTGCCAACAGCATCCACACGGTATCTAATGAAATTCCTAAATCCTGTACGCTCATAATCTTTTTACTGTTTAGTGTGTAGTGACTGTTGTCTTGTCGGGCTTTCGCCCTCACTACACAAGATTAATTAAAAACTTTATTTCTCCTGCTCGGCATTATAGAGGGCGATGTCGCCTCGCTCGCCTGTACGGATACGGATAGTGTCCTCTACAGGGATGACAAAGATACGACCATCACCAATCTCGCCTGTGCGGGCAGCCTCCTGGATGGCATTGATAGTTTTCTCTACGTTTTTGTCACGTACAACGATATTCAACAGTACGCGCTCGATGCTGCTCGTGTCGTACATCACACCACGATAGATGCGTGCCTGTCGCATTTTACCCTCGCCACGTACATCGTAGTAAGAGAACCACTCGATGTCGGCTGCAAGCAATGCTTCCTTCACATCCTCGAACTTGGTCTTACGGATGATTGCTTCAATCTTTTTCATAACTAATCTCTCCTATTATTATAGATTTGTAACTATTTGTTCTATTTCTTTTATGAAACGATAACAATATGTATGTTTACGACTGCAAAATTACAACATTTTGATAGTTATTTAATGATAATAACTTACTTTTTGTTATTATATTTTTAGTTTACTTTCAATAAGAAACTATTTTACTTGTTATAATTAACAAAGTGAAAGTAAAATAGTCTATTTTGATTTCGTTTTAATATTTTTCGTCTTTTTCTCGTTATCGCCTTCTTTTGGGTAATTTCAATCGTACACTTCTATAACTTCTGAACTTGCTAAAATTCAATATATATAATAAGGAGTTAACTCCTCAAATAAAACTCCTTGCCTCCCTTTTCGATATTTCTTCGAAAAAAATGCCCAAAAAGTATACAGCTGAAGAAAAAAAGTAGTATATTTGCGACAGGAAAATGAAAAACAACAATGGGATAGGAAAATTAAGGTAGGAGTGTAGATGGATGCAAACACGAGATAAATCATTGAATACATAACATTTTTAACACTTAATATTCACAAGGAGATGAACACAAAACGACTGATCATACTCTCGGCACTCTGCCTCACAATGGGCGCTGCCGACGTGGCACAGGCTCAGGGATTCCTGAACAAGCTGAAGAACAAGGGTGAGCAACTGCTCAGAAACAAGACCAACAAGGTGATAGACAAGGCAACGCCCGAACCCGTGAAGAAGGTGATGAGGACCGCCGACGAAGCCGAGGGAAAGGTGCGCCGTGCCAAGAACAGGGCTACGGGCAATTCGCGCTCGTCGCGCAACGGTATCGCCAATTTTAACCCCAACAAGAAGACCATCACCGTGAAGTTCTGCGAGGGTGTGGGACGCAAGTTGTGGCATGGACGCGTGGGAGGAACCACGCTGGTGCCGCCCGAGAACGGTCCTAAGCAGGTGACATGGGTTGAAGCCCTGCCAATGGTGTCGGATATAGACAATGCCCGTCTGGTTGCCGAAACCAAGATGATGGATAAGTGGGTGGCCGACGGTAAACCGTATCTTGAGCCTACCATGATGAGAAGAGAAATGGGCGGGGCAGAGCTTACCGATCGTGTCAATGCCGTGGAGAAGGTGGTGAATTGCATCCTCTCTACTTACAAGGAAGACGAACTGGGACTCGGCGCAGCCATGGAGAACGATCTCTTCAAGCGTGCCGTCAACTCCGACCTCTCACCGCTTTACTCCTATTTGCCTGCCGATGTGGTGAAATGGCTCAAGAGCATCGACCGCACCACCAAGACTCTCGATGTGGTGGTGTCGGAAGGCAACTCGTCGAGCGCCGTTCGCGTGCAGCAGGGCGACATGTGGTTCAGGGTGAACACTTCCACCAGGGAAGCCAAACTCGAATACCTCGACATGGATCAGTCGGTGGGTCGCGACTACACGGTGCCTGCCACAATCAGCTATGCGGGTTATATGTTCCGTGTGACCGAAATCGGCGAAACTGCTTTTGGTAATCTGAAGGTGCGCTCAGTGACACTCCCTGAGGGATTGAAGACCATCGGCGCTTATGCCTTTACCCGCACACGCATCAGCTCTTTCTCCATTCCGTCTACCGTCACCGAGATAGGCAATTACGCCTTTGCTCAGAATCCGGCACTCAAGACCATTGTCGTGCCTGCTGGCGTGAAGAAACTGGGTCTTGGAATCTTCTCGCTCTGTACCAGTCTCACCTCAGCCACACTGCCCGACAATGTCGACAAGATGGGCAATACTGTCTTTTGGGGATGCTCCGCCCTTACTCAGGTGAAACTGCCTCAGAACCTCACCGAGATACCTACAGCCACCTTCCGTGAGTGCAAGAGCCTTGCACGTGTCGATATTCCGGCATCGGTCACGAAGATAGGGCAGGGCGCCTTCCAGGGCTGCGGACTCACATCGATCACTTTCCCCGCTGGTCTCACTGAGATAGAGTCTGAGGCTTTCGAGAGCTGCAACCGTCTCACGGCGGTGTCGATACCGGGCAGCGCAGAGTGCAAGTTCATGTCGTTCAGAAACTGCAAGGGTCTGAAGAAAGTGACCATCGGCGAGCGTTATAAATCGACTCCCTACGAGCTGAATGGCATCTTCATGGGCTGCTCGTTCGTCAATCCTCGTATGACCACAACTCCTGCCTGCGTGACGTATCAGCCATAGTGCTGAGCTGTCCCCGGAACGTGCATTGCCCGCAGCTTTGCTGTCCTTGGAAGTGCAGTTCCGCTGCTTCTCAATTCTCGTTTCGCCCGATATAGGCTTACGGTTGATCCTCAGCTGTGCCCATGTCGGGCGGAATTGTTTCCTGTCGTAATCGCAGTCTGTGCTGTAATCGCAGTTTGTGTCGTAATCGTCCTGTTTCTGTATGATGACAAGAGGCTACTGCAAGCAAAATAGTTTCAAGTTCTTGTACTTAGAAAAGCGAAAATGACTAATGACTAAAAAATAACAGTTAAATGATGGTTTGTATGTTGTGTCCGTCCTGTTGTTTCCCCGATTCTGGTGGCCGGGCCTTTGTCTGCGGGAGAGGCGGATCTTAAGAAATAGTTGGGGCATTTGTTACAGCCCTTGTGTCGGGTGTCTTGTTGGTTGCCCGATGTCGTCTGTCGGCCTTGGAGTAGTGCTCTTTTGGGGTCTTAATAGATGACCGGCGTTGGTCGTCTATTGTGACTGACCTTGGTCGTAATAGATGCCCCCTGAGAGGCTCTTGTCACACTTTCTTTGGTTGACGGTGCAAAGAAAATGCAAATCGAATGCAGAATATCAAGCTTGCTTGAATATTTTGCTGAGATGCAGCTTTTCTTCTGCAAAGAAAATGCAAACGAGCGCAATGAAAGCTTGCTTTCAAATTGCCGAGTGCAGGTTTTCTTCTGCAAAGATACAACAAAAAGCAACTTTTTGCAATAGTTTGTTCGGACTTTGTGCTAAAAAGTGCCCATATTTTTGCTATTTATGCTGATTATTAAGCAGTTATAAAACTATTAAATGTAAGCCATCATAAGAGGGAAAGTGTGTCATTTTTGTCAAAGTCATTTTTGTCATTTTCAAAAAGCAAAACACTTTTTCTCCTCTATAAAGAATATATATAAATATATATATTTATATATATTCTTTATAGAACTTTTTTTCATTTTCAAAATCGAAAATGACAAAAATGACTTTGACAAAAATGACAAGATTAGGACTTCTGGTAAAATATAACAACATTTCTTGTTGATGTGTGTGGATGGAGAATACTTGTTGTGAAGTTTTGTGAATATCATTTTTTTGTTCTTGGAATGGTAGGGAAAGAGTACGAGAAAATGGCTGAAAATCTATTTTTAGCGGTTTCATCGGTCAAACTTCCGAGGCGGTGGAGCTGTTTTTCGTCTTGGAGCTTTGTCGTGACAGAGCTGTTGCTTATCAGTGGGTGCAGTTGGGTGGGGCGGATATCTTGTCGGAAATGTCTAAAAACCTTACAAAAATAGGATGACGGGGAAATGGCAATCGTGATAAAAGTCTGGTATCTTCAGATTTGATAAGGATGCAGTGTGGCAAAAAATGGTGAATCTTTGCAGAAAATTAGCTGCATTTCGGCAAAAAAATCAAGCAAACTTGATGTTTTGCGCTCGTTTTCCATTATCTTTGCAGAAGAAAAACTGCACTCGGCAATTTGAAAACAAGTTTTCATTGCGCTCATTTGCATTATCTTTGCAAAAGAAAAGTAAGATTTATGGGAAGAAATAAATACTCACAGGCTGAAATCAGCCAGATAGGAAAGTTGCTGCGCCTCAAGAATGCGGGAAACCGACTGCAGCAGAAACAGATACGTCACGACCTGCGTGTCGACTACGAGTTTAATATCTCCGACTTCAATGAGCCGGGCAAAGCCTTCGGTGAGCAGGAGTTGCAAGACGCCATCAAGCGTGGAGCCATCGTGATCCTCGACGATGCCACTATCGAGGCAATGAAGGCAAAACGTGCGCGCGACAAGGCCCGCGATGAGGCTGAACGCCTGCAGCAGGCTGTCGCTGAGGGCGAGCAGACCGACTGGAAAGAGGCGATGAAGCAGTGGGAGGAATATTATAAGTAATTGAATTTTTTAGGTTCTTTCACTTCTTCATTATTGAAAGTTGTTTAAATAATTATCGGATTCAAATATGTCAACAGTAAAAATCAAGACTACAGAGGGCGACATCATCGTGCGCCTCTACGACGAGACTCCTCGTCATCGTGACAACTTCATAAAATTGGCTAAGGAAGGATACTTCGACGGCACACTTTTTCATCGTGTCATCAAGGACTTTATGATTCAGGGCGGCGACCCCGACAGCAAGAATGCTCCCAAGGGAAAGATGTTGGGAACGGGCGGCCCCGACTATACGATTCCTGCCGAGATAGACTGTCCACACCTGTTTCATAAGCGTGGCGCCCTGAGTGCTGCCCGCTTGGGCGACGAGGTGAACCCACAGCGCGAGAGCAGCGGAAGCCAGTTCTACATCGTGTGGGGTAAGACTTATCGACAGAACGAGCTGCGCCAGATGGAGAAACAGATGGCGGTGCAGGCCGAGCAGAATGTCTTCAATGAGTTGGTCCGCGAGCATCATGATGAAATCATGAACCTGCGCCGCAGCCGTGACCGTGAGGGACTGATGAAACTCCAGGACGAGCTTGCCGACGAGACGCGCAAGCGCTGCAGGGAGCAAGGCTATCCCAAGTTTACCGACGAGCAGACCAAGGCTTACACCGAGTTGGGCGGCACGCCTTTTCTCGACGGACAGTACACCGTGTTTGGTGAAGTGGTAGAGGGCCTCGAGGTCGTGGAGAAGATTCAGAATTGCGAGACTCTTCGCGATGACCGTCCCAAAGAGGACGTCGTGATGCAGGTCGAAGTGATCAATGAATAAAGGAAATATTTTTTATCAAGAATTTTAGAATTCTGTGATAAAAAACAATTACTTAAATTCTTGACAAGAATAAATCTCGACCTGTACGGTTGGAATTACGCAGCACGCCCTGAAAGGGCAGAAGCTCTTAGCCCAGGGCAACGCCCTGGGTTATTATGTTCGCAAACTTGTCGCCCTGTAAGGGCAAAAGCTTTAAAATTCCCGGCAATTAGTAAAGCTTTTGCCCTTACAGGGCGCCTTGCTGACTGCCTTTATACCCAGGGCGTTGCCCTGGGCTGGGAGCTTCTGCCCTTTCAGGGCGTGCTGCTTGTGTCCATAACAACCTGGGCTAAGAGCTTCTGCCCTTTCAGGGCGTGCTGCGTAATTCCAACCGTTACAGGTCGATAAATCTCAAATTTGTATTTACTTGCTGAGGTCGAAACCAACGCGGATGCCATCATAGTTTTTGGAGATTTCGCCGATAGTACCGAGAGTGGTGTTGCCGCTCAGGGCAGTCAGCGTCTGGATGATGGTAAGCAGTTTCTTCGACTCGAAGAGAATGCTGATGCCAGATGTGTTCTTGGTGGCGAAACCATTGAGGCTGAGCAGCAGACGGCCTTTCAGGTCGATGGCGTGAGTCTTCTCGTCGAAGGTGTAAGTGCCGCTCCATGACTTTCCGTCTATCTTGGCATTGAAGGTGCCGTCCTCGTTGAACTTGAAGTATGTGTTCGAACTACTGAATCCAGCTTTCTGATAATAGGTGCTTAACTTTTCCTCCACCTTCTTGGCAGCGATTTCACCACCCGCTTTCGCCAACAGGTTCTCTGAGGTAAAGGCGCAGCCAGGCGATTTATATTTCCATGTGTGGGCACAGAGGTCGGCTTTCTTGAATGTGGTTGAGCCAATCACGTTGTCGAGAATGCTTCCTACGATGCTTCCCACCTTGCTTGTGGTGGAGCCTGTGCTGTTGCTGCTGTTTCCGCCAGCATAGCCCAAGAGTTCTGCTAATACTCCTACGGCAGAAGACTTGACAGTGTCGGCAGAATGTGTCTTCGAAGAGTCTGTCGTGGCTGTGGAAGCTGTTGTTGCGGTCGATGTTGAAGATTTGGAGGAAGTCTTCTTGGCAGTGGTGGTAGACTTCTTCTTAGTAGTAGCCTTCTTTTTCTTGGTTGATTTCTTGGCAGGAAGGCTGCTCATTTCGGATGTTGTGACGCTCTCGGCGCATGTCTCGTTGGCAAGGCTGCCTGTGGTGCATGTCAGCACAAGGGCAACCATCATGAATACTTTCTTCATTTTTGTTGATACTTTTTTGATGTTTTCAAGTTGAAGAACTCCTTTTTTCTCTCTCTTTGGACCTCTGAATCTCTTGTGTTCGGAAGCCCAGTGTGGAGTTTATGCTTTTTCGGGTGCAAATATCGCAAAAAAAGCGCAGATGGAGAAAGGGAAATGGATATTTTTTGTAGGTTTTTCCCTATTTTTCCTTGATTTATGTCAAAAAATGAGGTTTTTAGTGTTCTTTTCTCACTTTTTTCGTGGTGCTTGTAGTCAGAATGCTTTATCTTTGCATAAGATATACTGCGCTCGGCAATCTGAAAGTAAACTTTCATTGCGCTCGCTTGTAATATCTTTGCATCATTACAAATCGCAATAGGTTATGGATTATAGTTTAATTAAGGTCAATGCAGAGTTTGAGAATCTTGCACAGGACAAATGCCAGCAGATTCTTCATGACCGACGTGAAGCCCTCGCTAACAAGGTTAGAAGAAGAGCTTAAAAAACAAGAGAGATTGTTTTCTCAAAAAGACACAAAAAGAATTGACATTCCGGGAACGTCGTTTCCCGTGTAACGTAAAAGGTCCCGTTGACAGAACTTGGTTCTGCGACGGGACCTTTTATGGTTTTATTGTTTTCTTTAACTTCCCATTTCTGAAAAGTTCGTTGAGCTTTTATTTTCCAGCCTCTTCCTTGGTAGCCTTCATGATGACTTCCAGGTGGTTGCCTGGCTTGAGGACGATATTCTTCAGGAAGTCGCCTATAGCCTTGCCGTCGACGCTGCTTACTGTCTTCACGTAATCAGTGTGCAGGTCGATGCCGTTGATGACATAGTTGCGCAGGATGCCAGTCCAGTAGCCATTGGTCTTGGCGTCTACCGAAGCCTGCTTGGTCAGAATCTCCTTGATCTTCTGCAGATCGCTGGCGTTAGGCTGTTCTACGGTAGTCTTCAGGCCAGAGAAGAAGTAAGGCAGAGCCTCGTCGAGCTTCTCGGGGTTGAGCTGTGCGCTGCCGGTCAGGCTGAGTGCCAGCTGTCCGTCCCAGTCGAGCTCCATGCTTGCCTCGGCTCCTGCATGGTAGGCTGCACTCAGCTTCTCGCGTATGTTGCGCAGATAGTCCATCTGGAGCAATCGTGCAGAGATGTCGGCGAGCACGCTTGTCTGCAGGGTGTAAGGAGTCTTGGCATACCATATCTCGGTCACCTGCGACATTGGGTTCTCCATGCTCTTGGTGAAGATGTTCTTCACCTCGCCTGTAGCTACAGGGATAGCCTTGTTCTTCAGCTTGGCGCCCTTGCTTGGGATAGAGGCGATGTACTGCTCGATGAGTGGCAGGAGAGTAGCCTCGTCGTAGTTGCCCACGAAGAAGAAGGTGAAGTCCTTGGCGTTGGTGAACATCTGCTTGCCCAGTTCGAGCACGCGGTCGTAGTTGACTGCGTCGAGGTCCTCAGTCTTTGGGATGCGTGCCATCTTGTTGCCCATGTAGATGGTGCTCTGCAGCGAATCCTGGTAAACCATCTCTGGGTTCTTGCTCTGGTTGGCAAGAGCGGTCTTGATGGTGCTCAGGAGGTTGGCAGCCGATTTCTCGTCCTTGCTCAGCGCTGTCATCTTGAGGTAGATGAGCTGCATGAGGGTTTCGATGTCCTTAGGAGTAGAGTTGCCTGAGAGTCCATGCTTGAAAGGAGTGATGGTGTAAGCCACGCTTGCCTGCTTGCCTGCGAGGGCTTTCTCGAGGTCGTTGCTTGAGAACTGGCCCAGACCGCTGGCGTTGAGCAGCATGCCGCCCATGAAGGCGAAGGTGTAGTCGGCCTTGTCGAGTGCTGCGTAACCTACGTTGGCTGTGGCAGCAAACTGTATCTCGTTGTCCTTGTAGTCGGTCTTCTTCAGCACCACCTTGGCACCGTTGGAGAGGGTGAGGGTCTTGAATCCCAGCTTCTTGTCTTCTGCTGTGCTCTTGATCTTGCCCGCCTTAGGCTTCTGGGCGATGAGAGGCTCCTGCTTCACATTGTCCACATAGGCCTCGAGCTTCTCGCCGCGCACCTGCTTCACGATGTCGGCAAGCTCCTGCTCGGTGGGATAAACAGCACCGTCGGCCTCGCGCATCATGACGAGTGACACCAGGTTGGTGTCGGTTTCGCAAATCAACTGCTTGGCGTACTGGTTGACAGCCTCTACAGGGATGTGAGGCACCAGCATCTGATAGATCTGATATTCGTCCTCTACCGAAGGGATAGGCTCGTTGCTGGTGAAGTTGTCCACATATTGAGTGGTGAACTGTTCGTTCTTCATCTTGTCGCGATTGGTGTAAACCTTCTCCATCTGGCTCATAAACTCATCCTTGGCACGCTGATACTCAGTGGCAGTGAAGCCGAAGTCGTGTGCACGCTTCAGTTCGCGCATCACGGCGGCATAAGCCTCCTTCATCTGTCCGTCCTTGGCAGCGCCGAAGGAAGTGAGCGCCTCCTTGGTGCTTGAGAGCAGATAGTCGCCAATGCTGGTTCCTGCCTGCAGATAAGGGCAGTCGGGCTCCTGCGATTTCTCGTTGAAGCGGGCATTCATCATGCTGGCAAAGATGTTGTCCATATAGCCTTTGAGCAGATAGTCGACACCGTTCTTCAGCGAGTCGGGTGTGGCTTCGTGCTTCATGAAGATCTGGAAGATGCCCATCTGCTGCTCCTTGTCCTTGTCTACCACGTAGATGCCCTGGTTGTTGTCGGGCACTTCTACGGGCACTACCTTGGCAGCGTTGGCTGGCACCTTGATGCCTCCGAAGAGTTTCTTGATCTGTGCCTCGATATGGTCTACGTCCACGTCGCCGACGATGATGATAGCCTGGTTGTCTGGGCGATACCACTTGCGGTAATAGGCGCGCAGGGTCTCTGGGTCGCAGCCGTCGACGACGCTCATCAGTCCGATAGGCATGCGGTAGCCATATTTGCAGTCGGGGTAGAGCTTAGGAAGGGCACGCTCCAGTATGCGCTGCTGTCCCACCATGCGCATACGGTACTCGTTGTGCACCACGTCGCGCTCGTCGTTGATGGCTTCCTTGGTGAGAGAGATGCCGTTGCTCCAGTCTTTCAGGATAAGCATACATGAGTCTACTGCCGACACGCGTGTGGTGGGCACATCGGTGAAGTAGTACACGGTTTTCTCAATAGAGGTGTAGGCATTGAGGTTGCGGCCATATTCCACACCGATGCTCTGCAGGTATTCCTGGAGGCTGTTGCCCTGGAAGTGCTCAGAGCCATTGAAGGCGAGGTGCTCCAAGAGGTGAGCCAGACCGCGCTGGTCGTCGTTTTCGTTGATAGAGCCTACTTTCTGTGCGATGTAGAAGCTGGCTACATGCTCAGGGAAACTGTTGTGTCGGATGTAATAAGTCAGACCATTGTCCAAATGGCCTATTCTCACATCTTTGTCTACCGGGATAGGTGGCATCATCTGAGCCATGGCCTGTCCGGCAGTAAGCAGCACGATGGCTGCAGCAAAAAACTTCTTAAGTTTCATAATAGCTGATGTTGGTTTATATATATAATAATGTGTATTTATTCTTCTTTCATAAACTTGATGCTGCAAAAGTAGCACATTTCTAACGACAAAGCAAGCATTTGGGAAGTTTTTTTCCCAAATGCCTGCATTCTTAACATTAAACTAACATTCCACTAACATTCCGCTAACATAACCTAACATTAGGTTCTGTTTTCGATAGTTGCAGAAGTATGAAAACTGTTCATCCAGCTGCCACGATAGAGGCGGACGAGGAATAGAATGCCGCGGAAAGTCAGTTCGGTGGCCATGGCTATCCATACACCTTCCAGGCCGAAGCGCTGCGAGAGGGCATAGGCCAGGGTGAGGCGCACCAACCACATTGTTCCCAGGTTGATGGCGGCAGGCTTGAAGGTGTCGCCAGCTCCCACGCAGACACAATAGGTCACGATGCTGGCAGCAAAGAACGGTTCGGCAAAAGCCTCTATGCGAAGACAGTGTGTGCCTAAGTCGCAGATGGCGTCGACGGGAGAGAGTACTGCCATCATGCCCGGTGCAAAGAGATACATGACAACACCCATCACTGCCATTACGCCCATGCCGAGACCCACCGTCATGTAGGCAAAATTGCGGCACAAGTCGATGCGGCCAGCGCCATGGGTCTGACCGACGAGCGTGGTGGCGGCATCGCCTATTCCGTAGCCAGGCATATAGCACAGGCTCTCGGCGGTGATGGCAAATGAGTGGGCGGCAATGGCGATGTTGCCCAATGGCGCCACTATCATGGTGCTGACAATCTGTGCACCGCTCATCAGGATGTTCTGTATGGCCAAGGGAATGCTTATCTTGAAGGCATTGCGCACGTATTCGCGTACCCAGCTGAAGCGAATCTTGTCCTGACGCAGGTTGAGAATCTTGTTGTGGCAGGCTGCCTGCCAAAGGTTGGGCAGCGAGATGCAGACATAAGCCAGGGCGGTTCCGAAGGCTGCGCCCACCACGCCCATGTGCAGCACATAGATGAAGATGTAATTGAACACGACGTCGCACAGGCAGATCAGAATAGCCATGACGCTGGGCGTGTGCATGTTGCCTGCGGCCTTGAGCATCATGCCCGACATGTGGTACAGGTAGACAAAGGGCAGCACGAGGCTGTAGACCAGGAAGTAGGCCGATGACTTGTCGGCAATGTCATCGCCTCCGCCCAACCAGTGGGGCAGGGGAGAATGAATGCCCACGCCGATGAGGGCTATCAGGATGCTGAAGATGATGCCGCAGAGCAGCGAGTGGCGAAACACCTGACGGGCTTTGCCGAAGTCGTTGGCTCCGATGAAGTGGGCTACCTGAACCGAGAAACCTGTGGCAAAGGCACTCAGCAGGCTGCCGATAAGCCAGGTGGTGGACTCGATGAGTCCGATGCTCGCTGAAGCCTCTGCACCCAAATGTCCCACCATAGAGGCGTCGATAAAGAACATCATGACGGTGGAAATCTGTGCCAGCATGGAGGGAATACTCAAGCCTACGATGAGGTTCAGTTTCTCACCGCGGTGCATGGAGCGTCCTGCCCGTATCGATTCCATCAGATATTCTGTCTTTTTGCTATATAACATAATGTTTGTACTGCCAATTATTGTTTTCTGTTGAACTGTCCGGTAGTATGTCGGAACAGTCAAAGCGAGAAAATGGCGATCCCTCCTAAAAGGAATCGCCATTTTTATGATTTGAATGTTAAATTTCTATTTATCCCAAAATACAAGATCTTATCACCTTTAAACAAAACCTCTATCTATTGGGTTGAATTCAGTGGATAAGAAAAAGAGAATCTTGAAAACTCTTTTCTATATCCTGACTTCATTCACTTTTCGTCGTCCTTGAATAACAATCTCTTATTTACCTTTAGTTTCTAATACCTGTTGTCCTTGAATAACAATCTCTTGTTTACCTAAAACTAATAACCTATCACAATCTATTACCTAACTAAAAACCTAAAACTTATAATTCTGGTGCAAAGGTACTACTATTCTCTTAATCTGCAATACTTTTGCGCATATTTTTGCATGAAAATAACATTTTTTTTGCTTATAAGCCCGAAATGTGTGCGAACACATACACTTGTTTATTCTTTGAAACATATTTTTAGAATTTGAATTTTGGAGCATCAGGAGTTAAGGAGTTGATGGGGGAAAATAAAAAAGTCCTGTGCCGAAGCACAGGACTTTGTGTATGGGGGAATTGATTTATTTCTTAATCCATTTTCCATCGGTGTACCAACCCTTGAGCACAATCTCGAATTTGAGCATTGAGTAAGCAGGAATGGTGGAACTGCTGCTCTGAGAAGAGCCATAGCCGAGAGTGTAAGGCATGTAAACCATCCAGTGGTCGCCGATATGAGTCATTTTCATCAGGGCAGTGGCAAATCCGTCGACAACGCCCTTCACAATGAAATTGCTGGTCTGAGCCTTGTTGACATCATAGTCGCCGGTGAAGTTGTGGTCGAAGATATAGTCGTTCTTCAGCATGCCCTTGTAGCTGACCATCACCGAGTCGGTGTAGAGAGGGCGCACGGCAGAACCTTCGCCCTGCTGCATCACCTGCACCACGATGTTGTCTTCCTGCTCATTGAAGGTAGGAGTGACAGGCTGGTTGTTGAGATCCGTATTTCCCGTCTGGTTCTCCATACTCCAATTGCGGTAGACGTGCCATCCGTTGGCTTCTCCCTCCTGTTTGGCCTTGACAAGAATCTCGGCAAAAGCCGTCTTGTTCTTTGCCTGCCAGTCGTCGTACTCGGAGTCGGTGTTTTCGTCAGTCTCGCTGCATGATGCCAGCACAAGAGCCGACATCATGAGCAGAAACAGATATTTCAAATTCTTCAAATTCATCTATGTGTATTTGATTTTTTATCGTTTAGAAGTCCTTGATCTCCTTGCCAAGCTTCTTCAGTACGCTCGTGATGCTCACACGGTCCTCGATGATGCCGCGAAGCTCGCTGATGGCAACACGCTCCTGCTTCATCGTGTCACGATAACGCAGAGTAACCTTGTGGTCGTTAGGAGTATCGTGGTCTACGGTGATACAGAACGGAGTACCGATGGCATCCTGACGACGGTAGCGCTTGCCGATAGAGTCCTTAGGATCGCCATAGTGGGTGTTGAAGTGGAACTTCAGCTCGTCAACGATCTCGTGAGCCAACTCGGGCAGGCCGTCCTTCTTGTCGAGTGGGAATACGGCACACTTCACAGGAGCCAATGCCTCAGGCAACTTCAGAACCACGCGGCTCTCGCCGTTCTCGAGCTTCTCCTCGCAGTAAGAGTGGCACATCACGCTGAGGAACATACGGTCTACACCGATAGAAGTCTCTACATCGTAAGGCACGTAACTCTCGTTCTTCTCAGGATCGAAGTACTTGATAGAGCGGCCGCTGAACTTCTCGTGCTGAGAAAGGTCGAAGTTGGTACGGCTGTGAATGCCCTCTACCTCCTTGAAGCCAAATGGCATCTTGAACTCGATGTCGGTAGCTGCGTTGGCATAGTGAGCCAGCTTCTCGTGGTCGTGGTAGCGATAGTTCTCGTTGCCCATACCGAGTGCCTCGTGCCATGCCAGACGAACCTTCTTCCAGTACTCAAACCACTTCATCTCGGTGCCAGGCTGGCAGAAGAACTGCATCTCCATCTGCTCGAACTCGCGCATACGGAATACAAACTGGCGAGCCACAACCTCATTGCGGAATGCCTTACCTATCTGGCAGATACCGAAAGGAAGCTTCATGCGGCCTGTCTTCTGAACGCTCAGGTAGTCGACAAAGATACCCTGGGCTGTCTCAGGACGCAGATAAACCTTGCTGGTAGCATCGCTCGCTGCACCCATCTGGGTAGAGAACATCAGGTTGAACTGACGAACGTCTGTCCAGTTCTTGGTGCCGCTGATAGGACATACGATGCCCTCGTCCTCGATGATCTGCTTCAGCATCTCGAGGTTAGGACCCTGCATGGCCTCGGTGTAACGGGTATGAAGGTCGTCGAACTTCTTCTGATTCTCCAAGACGCGAGGATTGGTGGCGCGGAACTGAGCCTCGTCGAAGCTGTCGCCGAAGCGCTTCTTAGCCTTGGCGATCTCCTTGGCGATCTTCTCCTCGTATTTGGCCATGTGGTCCTCGATGAGCACATCGGCGCGATAACGCTTCTTAGAGTCGCGGTTGTCGATCAATGGATCATTGAACGCATCCACGTGACCTGAAGCCTTCCAAACAGTAGGGTGCATAAAGATGGCTGCGTCGAGACCCACAATGTTCTCGTGCAGCAATACCATGCTCTGCCACCAGTACTGCTTGATATTGTTTTTCAGCTCGACACCGTTCTGACCATAGTCGTAAACGGCTGCCAAACCATCATAAATTTCGCTACTTGGAAACACGAAGCCATACTCTTTGCAATGGCTTACAATCTTCTTAAAAACATCTTCTTGTGCCATGATGAAATCTTATATTTTTCAAATTTTCGGCAAAGATACGCCTTTTTCTCGAATTTTCTTTGTATTTTTGCCTAAAATATATAAAATAAGTATTAAAAGCTATCTATGAGCGACGAAATTAAAGACAAAGACGAACTTCAGAAGGGTGGTGAGCCACAAGATTTGGATGCGGCTGAACAGCATTCCGACTACAAGCCTGTCAACAGGTTTGATGCTTCGGCGGTGCGCCATCTTAGCGGAATGTACCAGAACTGGTTCCTCGACTACGCCTCCTATGTGATTCTCGAGCGTGCCGTGCCTCATATCGAGGACGGACTGAAGCCCGTGCAGCGACGCATACTGCACTCGATGAAGAGAATGGACGACGGAAGATACAACAAGGTGGCGAATATCGTGGGACACACCATGCAGTTTCACCCGCATGGTGACGCCTCTATCGGCGACGCACTCGTACAGATGGGACAGAAAGACCTGCTCATCGACACACAGGGAAACTGGGGAAATATCCTCACCGGCGACCGTGCGGCGGCTTCACGATACATAGAGGCGCGTCTGTCCAAGTTCGCGCTCGACGTGGTGTTTAATCCCAAAACAACCGACTGGCAGCTCTCCTATGACGGCCGCAACAAGGAGCCTATTACGCTCCCTGCCAAGTTCCCCTTGCTGCTGGCACAGGGAGCAGAGGGCATTGCCGTAGGTCTGAGCAGCAAGGTGCTGCCACACAACTTCAATGAGCTTTGCGATGCTGCCGTACACTATCTCAAGGGCGAGCCTTTCACCATCTATCCCGACTTCCCTACGGGTGGAGCCATCGATGTGGGCAAGTATAACGACGGACAGCGTGGTGGCGTGCTGAAGGTGCGTGCCAAGATAGACAAACTCGACAACAAGACGCTTGTCATCACCGAGATTCCTTTCAGCAAGACTACCGGAAGCCTCATCGACTCCATCACCAAGGCGGTGGAGAAGGGAAAGATAAAGGCCAGAAAGATAGAGGACGTTACCTCTGCCAACGTGGAAATCCTCGTCCATCTGGCTCCCGGAACCTCTTCCGACAAGACAATGGACGCACTCTATGCCTTCAGCGACTGCGAGATCAACATCTCGCCCAACTGCTGTGTCATCGAGGACAACAAGCCTTGCTTCCTCACCGTGAGCGATGTGCTGCGCCACAGCGTAGACCGCACCATGGGACTGCTGCGCAAGGAGCTGATGCTGCGCAAGGGTGAGCTGGAGGAACAGCTCTTCTTCTCCTCTCTCGAGCGTATCTTCATCGAGGAGCGCATCTACAAGGAGCGCAAGTTCGAGCAGAGCAAGAGCCAGGACGAGGTTGTGGCCTTTATCGCCTCGAAGCTGGAGCCTTTCAAGGACAAACTCTTCACTGCCGTAGTAGACGGTAAAGGCAAGGTGGAATATGCCTTCCACAGAGAGATAACGCGCGAGGACATCCTGAAACTCCTCGAAATAAAAATGCAGCGCATCCTAAAATATAATAAGGACAAGGCCGACGACCTCTTGCTGAAAATCAAAGCCGAACTGGCGGAGATAGAGAACGACCTCGCCCACATGACTGATGTCACCATCAACTGGTTTGAATATCTCAAGACCAAGTATGGCAAGGCGCATCCACGACGCACCGAGATAAGAAACTTCGACACCATCGAGGTGACCAAGGTGGTGGAGGCCAATCAGAAACTCTACATCAACCGACAGGAAGGATTCGTGGGTACAGGACTGAAGAAGGATGAGCTGGTGTGCAACTGCTCCGACCTCGACGATATCATCATCTTCTATAAGGACGGAAAGTTCAAGGTGACCAAGGTGGCCGACAAGATCTTCGTGGGAAAGAACATCCTCCATGTGCAGGTGTTCAAGAAGAACGATAAGCGAACCATCTACAACTGTGTGTATCGCGATGGCAAGCAGGGTGACTACTTCATCAAGCGATTCAACGTGACATCGATGACACGCGACAAGATGTACGACATCACGCAGGGAACGCCCGGAAGCCGGGTCATCTACTTCACGGCCAACCCTAACGGCGAGGCTGAAATCATCAAGATAACACTGGATCCAGACCTCTCGAAGAAACGACAGAGTATCTTTATCGAGAAAGACTTCTCGGATATTATCATCAAGGGACGTGCCGCCAAGGGCAATCTGCTCACCAGACGAACCATCCGACGCATTGGTCTGAAGAGTCATGGTCACAGCACCTTGGGAGGAAGAAAGGTGTGGTTCGACCCAGATGTCAACCGTATCAATTACGACGAGAACGGACGTTTCCTCGGCGAGTTTAATGACGATGAATATATCTTGGTGGTTCTCGACAATGGCGAGTTCTATATCACCAACTTCGACCCCAACAACCACTATGAGGACAATATCCTGCGACTGGAAAAGTGGGACGAGCATAAGATATGGACTGCCGTTCTCTATGATGCCGACAACGAAGGCTATCCTTACATCAAGCGATTCACCATGGACGCTGCCAAGCGCCATCAGAACTTCCTTGGCGAGAATGTCAACAGCAAGCTGATTCTCCTTACCGATACAGTTTATCCTCGTATCAAGGTGACTTATGGAGGTGTGGATGCTGTGCGTCCTGCCGAGGAAATCGACGCCGAGCAGTTTATCGCACAGAAGAGTTTCAAGGCTAAGGGAAAACGACTCTCTACCTGGAACATCGGTTCTATAGAGGAAATAGAGCCGACCCGCTTCCCAGAGCCCGCAGATACAGCCGATGCTGCCGACGCAGCCGATGGCGATGAGACGACAGCCGATGGCGATGCTGCCGACGGCAAAGTGTCGTCCAGGACAAAGGCAAAATCATCCGACGAGAACCTCGACCCTGATGCCGGCAAGAGCCAGCAACAGATTATCGATGAGTTGACAGGACAGACAAGCCTCTTCGACGATAAGAACTTTACTGCGGAAGACGAAAAAGACCGCGACTGGCTGAAGGATCAATAGGGGAGTTGCTTCAGGAGTTAAAGAAGAAACTTCCTTCCCCATAAAGAAAGCCGCCCCAGAAGCTTAAAGCTATCTGTGGCGGCTTAAAAGAAAAGATTTACCCTGTATTATTACTCAATAATAATCAAAACTCTGCGGCATTCCTCCTTTGAACAGCCGTTGCTGTCGCCAATGGCCTTCCCCAACTTGATGTCGAAGTCCTTGATGCCTTGTTTCTTCAGGAAGTTGACAACATTGTTCAGACGACCCTCGCTGAGTTTGTAGTTCTTTGAAGAAACTCCGTCCGACGAAGCCTCACCGATGATGGTAAGCTTGTAGTCGCCCTGTTCCTTCAGGGTGTTGATAAACTTCTTCAAGCGAAGTCTTTCCTGAGTCGTGATGTTGGTCTTGTCTATGGTGAAGAATACCTCGTAAGACTTCACCTTCTTCGACTTTTCGCAGTCGTCGAGCAATGACTGCAGCTCGGCGTTGTCCTTGCGGCAAGCCTTCAGACTCTCAGACAGTCCGTCGTATGCACGCTGCTTTTCTGCCAATTGCTTTTCGTAGGCTTCCTTCATTTCGGCCTGGTCTCTCTGCGCCTTGTAGTAGCGGGCCTTGTTGCTTGGCATCACCTTGCTGACGAAGTTGAAGCGAAGAACCACTCCTGCACTGTACATTCCCTTAGGAGTCAAGTCCTTGTTGAGAGGCAGATAGCTGTATCTGCCGAATACGCCTGCTGTCCAGCGAGAGGAAAGGTCGTATTCCAACGACAGGGTTGCCGGGATATACATCGCATCAACATGTTCATTGAAGGCATGGCTCTTCATGTAGTTGTGAGTGTAGACATTGTAGTATCCTTCACCCTTGGCAACAGCCATCTCTCGGTAAGAGAAGGTGGTGGAGTTGCGGCTCCATCCACGCAGATAACCTACACCGACTCCCAACCAGAGGTTGAGCTGCTGAGCCTTGCGGTTGTGCCAGAACTCCATGATGTTGAAGTCTACATTCAGGTCGGCCATGGCGTACTGCATGGTGTAGCGGTTCTGGAATCTGTCCATCTTGGTCTCCAAGGTCGTAGGATAGTTTTTTCCTGTAGAAGGATCTTTTATCTCATAACCCCTGTTCGTTGTGGTAGAGAGCATGCCCTTGTCTGTCGACCTGAGCATGTCGTACTCTAAGTTCAAACCCAGTCTTACCCAGGGCTTGATATTGTATTTCACTCCGACACCTCCGAAGGGCATGATGTGCTTTCTCTTAGCTATCTCGTCCATACCCCTCATGCCATGATACAGAGTTCCTCCTCCCTGGATGTAAACCGACCAAGTGTGAGTACGCACCGTATCATTGTAGGTTTGTGCTTGGAGTGTGGCAGCCGTCGCTAAGACGGCGACTGCCATGGTTAAACGTTTTATTCTCATAATTGTAACTGCTTTGAATTTGTAATGCGGTAGCATATCGGCATGAACTGTTCATGCTCTTTCTGCAGATTCTTACTTATTCGGGATACTCGAAACTTGGAGTTCCTGTTGCATCAGCATCATTTTGCAAGTAAAAGTTGCACTTCAAAACCGACATGATGACTCCATCTTTATAGGTAGTCAAGTTAAGCAATGTGTTGCTGACTCCTCCATAGGAGAGGCTATTCTTTCCTTTGGCATCCACGTAGAGGATGTGTAAGATGTTCTTAACGGCTGAAGTAATATTATAATTCATCTGCTCTGGCACTTTGGCTATTCTGATAACCTTCTTGCCGTTGGCGAGTTGCATGGGCTGGAGTGTACCTGCCACAACTTCTGTTGTTGAAACAACTTGCTCGGTATTTACCTTGATTAAGTTGTTGTTCTGTACCGTGCCTGTATAAGCTGAATAGTAGGCGTTGCACAGGATAGTTGGCTTCTGCACCTCAAGCATGTCAGAGATGATTTTCTTCAGTTCTGGATTTGCATTGACTGCTGCCCACATAGAAGGCTCCATGTATACAGAGGTCTTGTCGGCTGGATCCTGATAGATGCCGTTGTCGGCAGCCATCTTTTCCAGTTGCTTCAGCATGGCCTGTGAGTTGGCGTCCTGCTTGTCCTTCAGCTCATTAATGGCTGTGGTAAGGGCTTTCTTCAGTTTATTGTTAGATTTTACAACTTTTGCCAATCCGTTTTCAATAGCTGTGTTGAGAGCGGCGGTCTGTGCTGTGATGGCATCAACCACTCCTGCGATGACGAGATTCATGTCGGTAGTCTGCTGGGTGATGGCATTCTTGATGCCGTTCTCCAAACCTGTGATAGAGCCCTTGATCTCTCCACCCTGTGTGGTGATGGCTGTTCCGAGAACTGAGCCCTGAGCGTTGACTGCTGCTACGATGACGTCACCATTCTTACCGATGGCTGTAACGATCTTGCCGCCTTGCTGCTCAATCATTTGCTTCAGAGCGACGAGCTGATCCTTCATGCCGTTCTCCATGTTGACGATGGCTGTTGTGTTGTCACTCAACTTAACGGTGAGTTGTCCAGTCATGTCATCGATGCTACCCTTTACTGCTGTGTAGCCCGCGGTGATGTTGGTGTTCACATTGTCGATGGCGGTCTTCAGGTTGCCGAGTTCTGTCTTGATCTCACCAAGTGAAGTGTTGTTGCTTCCAAGTTTGTTCTCCACTGCTATGAGACGGAGGTCGAGCGTGGTGTTGATCTTGTCGTTGACAACCTTAATCTTTGCGAGTCCTGCACCAACGGTGGTGTTGATGGCATCTATCTTGCTACCCAAAGTAATAGTCTGGCTCTTCAATTCTGTTGTGAGATCGAGAATACTGCTCTTGAGCTGACTTGCGATGAGATTGCCGCTGGTGTCGATGGTGAGGCGGAGCAGTTTGCTCTGTGCTTCGAACGTATCGCTCAAATTACCAATAGCAGTTACAATCTTTTTGCCATGATTGTCAATCTTGGTATTCAGCTTGGTGAAACCATTAACAAGCGTAGTGTTGATCTGAGCAAGACCAGTCTTTGTTGTCTCCTCAAGGAACTTGATGGCACCCGTATTCTCGTTTATTTCTACCTTGATGTCAGCCAAACCTGTCTGTACAGCTAAGGTGAGTGCATTGAGACGTTCATCCAGACTCTTTGTCTGGTCGTTGATAGCGGTGATGATGGCGTCAGCCTTAGCTACGATGGTAGCATTGAGGAGCTTGCCTGTGTCTTCAATCTGCAGACGCAGAATCTCTCCATTTTTGTTCATGGCGGTCACAATCTTATCGCCATTATCGTCTATAATAGTCTTGATAGCTGTGAAACCGTTCAAGAGAGTTTCGTCTATCTTGAGCAAGCTGGTGTTGATATTGCCCAAGCTGCCCTGGGTATTGTCATCGAGGAGCTTGATGGCACCTGTGTTGTTGTTGATTTCCACCTTGATGTCCTTCAGACCTGTCTCTATAGCTGTGGTCAGTGCATTGAAGCGCTCTTCCATAGTAGAAGTCTGGTCGTTGATAGCCTTGATGATAGCCTCGGCGTTAGCTATTAAGGTAGCATTGAGAAGCTTGCCTGTGGTGTCAATCTGCAGGCGCAGAACCTCAGCATTTTCGCTCAATGCGGTCACCATCTTATTGCCATTTTCATCTATTGTGGTCTTGATAGCTGTAAAGCCATTGAAGATTGTCGTGTTGATGGTGTTGAGACCAGCTTTCAGGCTCTCGCCCTGTGCTGTGATGGCACCAGTGTTGTTGTTGATCTCTACCTTGATGTCGGCAAATCCGCCCTTCACGGCAGCTGTCAAGGCTGCTATGCGCTCTGCCATGGTGTTGCCCTGGTTGTTGATAACGTCTACAAGAGCATTGCCAGAAGCCAAGATTTGTGCTGAGATAAGCTTACCTGTGGCATCTATCTGCAGGCGTAGAAGCTCGCCATTCTGGTTCATGGCGTATACGATGGCTTCGCCCTGTGCGGTTACCTGACCTGTGAGTGTGGTCAATTGTGCGGTTAAGGCTTCGAAACCATTAAATAAAGATGTGTTGATGTCTTTAAGACCATTCTTTGTATTCTCACTCAATACTGTGATGGCACCCGTGTTGGCATCTACTGCCAACTTAATGTCTGCCATGCCGTCTCTCAACAATGTGTTGAGGGCATCAAAGCGCTCTTTCAGCGTCTTGTTCAAGTTATTGACTGCATCTACCAGTGCCGAGTAGTCATTGATAAATGTGTTTCCACCATAATCGACAGTAGGTTCAGTTACGTCCGTACATGCCGACAAGCTCAAGGCTGCTATGAGCAACATAGGATAAAACTTCTTTTTCATAATTAATTTAGGTTTTAAGCTCCACTTTTCCTTATACTCCTTTTAAATATATTTACTCTCATATATCTTATTACAATATAAATATAAAAAAGGGAAGCAGTTAATAAAATAGGTTATTACTTTCGACTGCAAAAATAAGTAAAAACTAATAAACGGGAGTGAACCTCAGTTTTTTGTTGTGAACCTCAGTCTTTTAACGTGAACGTGCGGTGGATTCAGTATTTTTTAACTAAATCCACCGCACGTTCACGTCGATTTTGCTTCTTTCAAGCTGTTTTTGTACCTATGTTGTGCTTTTTATATCAATTTTTCCTCCATGCGGTTAAGGAAACTATTCGGCACAAATGCTTAGAGTGGGCAACTTAAATCGTTCAACCACACAAATCTTATTCTTTTACTGCATAAATGTTTTGTTTTAGCTATAAAAATCTACATTCCGTAGTTTGGAACGTACATTCCGTAGTTTGGAACGTATATTCCGTAGTTCGGAACATACATTCCGTATCACGGAACGTAGATTTTTCTACAAGAGTCGGAACAAATTCATAACGAACTGAAAACAATTACAGAACTTCCGTAAATAAGAAAGTTCTGTAAAGCGAAAGTTGAGTAAAAAGCTAAAAAGTTCAACTCACATACTTCTCTATCAGGTCGTAGTCGAAGTCTTTGAGTCGCTTTCTGGCATTGGTGAGTCCCCATCTGTTCTTGAAACCACACAACTCGGCAGCAGCTTCCTGTCCTATGTTGGCAGAAGTGTCGGATGCCATCAGCCTTTCGTAATGACGGATGCGGAAAGCGTTGACCAGTCTGTAGAATCCCACTTGTGTGATGAAGGTGCCTGCCAGGGTATGGTTCATCGAACTGACATCGCGCACCACTTCTATTCGCTTCAGGCTGGGTTCCAGATATCTGCGGCTTACGATGGTCAGCACCTCGTTCTTTACCGACTCCCAGTTTTCCTGTTTTATTTGCAACCTGCTGTTTTCCCTGTTGCGCTTTCGCTCTTGTAGTTCTGGTTCGTTATCGGCATCTTCTATATCTGTTACCCCCCCCAGCTTGATAGTCTACAGCCTGTACTATTTGTTCGAAGAATTCAGTCTCCTGCAGCACTCGTTCCATGTTGTCCTGCGCTATCGTGTCCATGCCTTCCTGTCCCTGTGCAGAATGAATCAGTTTGTTGGGATGCAGGATTTTGCAGAGGAATCGTATTTGCCATGCTGCGAGAAACAGGTCGACGAAGGCTTTCAGCAGTTGGCTGTCAACGAGGAATTGGGTCCACATCACCAAGAGCCACATCACGGGCAGGTAAAGTATCTTCTTGGCGAAGGCGAAAGGAAAGTCGGAATCACTCGAGAAGTTCTGGGTGTGGTAGTCGTCAACCTTTTTGATGAGCCATCTGCCTTCTCTTATCATACGTATGGACAGCAGGATGCTCATGCCTCCTACGACACATTCCCATTGCAGTTTGTAGGGCAGAAGAATCTCCTCCGCATGGAAAACCACAATGGTGAACAAACCTCCGAGCAGCAGGAAAGGGGTGAGAAAATAGAAGACGGACGACACTTTTCGCCACATCTTTCCCATTTGGAAATAGCGGTGGTAGAGCATGGCAAAGCATACGGGATAGTAAAGAATGCCAAAGCTTCTGGCGAAAAACCATGTTCCGGGATCGGCAGGACACAGCACGTAAGGCAACTGCAAGGCGGTGGCAGCATAGAAGAAAGTCATCTGCCGGCGGGCGGGATAAAAGTAATCGCCCTGCTTGTCGAACGGATGGCACATGTGACACCATCTCACTATGGCACAGAACGTGCCAGACAGGATGACTGTATAGCATGCTAATGAGTAGAAAAACTCTACCTGGGTAAAAATAGTTGGTATATTCATCTGTGATATCATCTTTTTGTGTTGGTTACTATTTACTCAGGCTTTCGCAAGTGGAGTATTAATAGTATCTGAACTTGCTAAAGTCCTTTTAGGTATAGACTTATGTCTTTATCTCAGTTTGCAAAAATAGTAATAAAATTGCGAAAAAGCAAGCAACTTCCAAGTTTTTTGTCTTTTTCTTCTTATAATTGAAATATAAATTGTATCTTTGCATCCGCAAATGCGCTTGTGGCGAAATTGGTAGACGCGCTAGACTTAGGATCTAGTGGTTCAGGCCGTGTAGGTTCGAGTCCTATCAGGCGCACCGAAGAAAATCCTAACTGCCTGATAATAAGCGGTTAGGATTTTCTGTTTCTAGAAATTGCCAACATTTTGCCAACATAATTCCAAACTAAATTGAATCGGTTGGCAAAAGCAAGGCTTCATTTTACATACTTTCATACTATTTCTTGCGATTACACACCACTTTAGTTTATCCCCATACATAGAGTTTTTCACCCCAAACTGAAAAAATCACAAAGAAAATACATTTTCCTCCTGAATATATACCTTATTTCCAAAGAAAAATGCTATCTTTGTAGCTGTTTTAATATAAATGTGTCCTAAGACAATGCCTTACTTTTTAAGTAGGCTCATTTAGGAACAATAAAGAAGGAGACAATGAAAAAATATATAGAGATATTCAACAAGCTTTGGGAACTCTCAGAGAATGAGGTTGTCGAGTTTAAGAAAGCAGAGACCAACTTTGATATCGATGAGTTGGGCAAATACTTCTCCGCTCTTAGCAATGAAGCAAACTTACGTGACCATGAGTTTGCTTGGATTGTATTTGGCGTTTGGGACAAAAAACATCAGATTATCGGTACAACATTCAAGGATGGTGAAGTTGCACTCAACCGTTTGAAGCAAGATATGTCTCAACATACCACAGACAACCTCATCTTTAGGGATATTGTTCCTATTGAGGTTGAAGGTAAGCGTGTTTTGCTTTTCCAGGTTCCTGCATCGCCACGAAATATCGTGATGCACTGGAAAGGTGTGGCTTATGGTCGTGATGGCGAAAGTCTGAAACCACTAAACCAGGCAAAACAAGATACTATCCGCCAACAGCCACCCATACCAGATTGGACTGCTCAGCTCGTACCAACTGCCACGATCAATGATTTGGATGAACTAGCTGTAGCTACAGCTAAAGTCATGTTCAAAAAAGTTCGTTCGTCAAGTATTCCTGCCGAAGAAATAGATGCGTGGAGTACAGAAGAGTTCTTGACTAATAGCATGATGATGCGAGAAGGGAAGCTCACCCGTGCAGCCATTCTACTATTGGGCAAACCCCTTTCTATTCAAAAGATTCATCCTGCCGTAGCACAAATCACTTGGACATGGGAAGATGAAGAAGGCATCGTACAAGATTATGAGCATTTTACAATACCTTTCATCTTGACCGTAGATAAGGTGTTGAGCAAAATACGTAACAAGACTATGCGTGAGTTGCCAGGTGGAACCCTGTTCCCAGACACCATGAAACAGTATGATGAATACACCATACGAGAGGCATTACATAACGCCATCGCACATCAGGATTACACCTTACAGCAGCGAATTGTTTTTGTAGAAGGTCCTAGTACCTTATATTATGGCAATGGTGGCAGTTTCATTCCAGGAACAATAGAAAATGCCCTGGAGCATAAAGGTCCTCAATTTCATTATCGTAACGATTGTCTTTGCAAGGGCATGGTCAATTTCAATATGATTGATACAGTAGGACGTGGTATCAAGAAGATCTACACAGAGCAACGCAACCGATTCTTTCCAATGCCAGATTACGACATCGACAACGAACATCGTACTGTTGGCGTAACTATCTATGGCAAAATGATTGATGAGAAATATACCAACTTGCTAAAGAGCAACCAGTCTTTGTCACTAAAGGAATGCCTTTGGCTAGATGCCGTACAAAAGCATCATCCTATCACAAAAGAAGCAGCCAAGCTACTATTTGATAAAGGTTTGATCGAAGGACGTGCTCCACATTATACCATATCATTAAAAGTAGCCAAACTGACAAACCAGATTGGTCACTACACAAAAGAGAAAGGACTTGCAGAAAAAAGTATCCAAAAGCTATTATTGCAATTGGCACATAATGCAGGAAAAATGGGATTTTGGCGCAGAGATGCATTCGAAAGTCTTCAGCATGTTTTTCCTGCAAATAATAGCCATGATGAAAAATTACGAAGAATAGGTCGCCTACTAATTAATATGGCAAAAGATGGCCTGCTAATAAAATCACCCAATGGTAAAAAATGGATTATAAGCCAAAAAGGTGAAGAAGAATTTGGAGCATAAGAGCTATCATATTTCAATCGTTATTGCAGTCGTTTACGGTCGTTTTGTGGTCGTTTGCGGTCGTTTTTGCGGTCGTTTGCGGTCGTTTTTGTGGTCATTTGCGGTCGTTTGCGGTCGTTTGCGGTCGTTTTTGTGGTCATTTGCGGTCGTTTGCGGTCGTTAATTCGGCTATTTTCGGTCGTTACTTGGGCATAACTCATGTAACTGGCATGTAACTGAGCAACTCGAAATAGCCCTAAAACAGTGCAAAAGCCCTTTAAAACGGTGCCTGACGCATGTAACTGGCATGTAACTGGATAAAAAAAGAGAGTGTGTCATAAGTCTATGACGCACCCTCATCAACTTAAATTAACGAGACTCAGTTTATCATTCTCCTAAAACAGAGAGATACCTACATC
>OIYF01000037.1_pt1 | contig 74131 bp, 66 predicted proteins | sample 1587971 | NCBI WGS metagenome assembly OIYF01 (sample SAMN03283248) | human gut metagenome | biome: human-associated habitat; material: feces | host: Homo sapiens | place: Peru | collected 2012 | reverse complement strand
CACACACGCGGCATGGCTGCATCAGAGTTTCCTCCATTGTGCAATATTCCCTACTGCTGCCTCCCGTAGGAGTCTGGACCGTGTCTCAGTTCCAGTGTGGCTGGTCATCCTCTCAGACCAGCTAGAGATCGTCGCCTTGGTAGGCCTTTACCCCACCAACTAGCTAATCCCTCCTAGGCGCATCTGAATGCGAGTGGTTGCCCACCCTTTGGCCCGTAGGCATTATGCGGTATTAGCACCCGTTTCCAGGTGTTATCCCCCTCATTCAGGCAGCTTCCTAGGTATTACTCACCCGTCCGCCACTCGTCAGCCAAAAAGCAAGCTTTTTGCTGTTACCGTTCGACTTGCATGTATTAAGCCTGCCGCCAGCGTTCAATCTGAGCCATGATCAAACTCTTCAATTAAAACATAAGTCTAATTGTGAGACTTGATTATGCTCTCTGAATCAACTGTTAAAGTTTGCACTTCACCATTCTTCAGAAAGACTTTTTTTAATTTTGTCCTCTTACTTGGCGAGTGCCCACACAGATTGTCTGAATTTGTTTTTAAAGAACTTCTTACTGCGTTTCGCTGTAAGTGAGGTGCATTATAAACTAAAATTTTTGTCTGTCAACAATGTTTTTAAAAATTCTTTTATTTATTTGATTTTGTACAAAAAATGCTCAAAACAAGGCTTTTTGAGCATTTAAAATTTAAAGATGGTAAATGGGGGAAATTTAGAAACTTCTTTTGTTTGATAATCCAATAATTCGGTAGAAGTACTATTGATAGGATATTCTCTGCGCTTGGTTCTAACTTTTTCAATTAAAGTTTAATAACGTAGCTTTATTTCTTTAATTACTTATTTTTTTCTACTTGTTCTACTATGTTTGGTTTAGCTAAGCTTGGGAATACGAAGTATAACAAACCTTCAACAATTAGGTGTTTAAGCCATCTAATAGACCACAACCCACCCATCAGGATACAACCAAACATTACGGCTTTGGTTTTTAATAATTCCTGGTCTATTCCACTAAAAGCTTCCATTACCCCAACATCACGCAGAAATTGAGTAATTTGTACAGGAAAAACAATGGCTGAAACCAAAAAGACATTGCCTACAATGGTACAAAATACCCCGTATCTAAAAGCAGATGCCACCATACATAGTGCGCACCCTACAACTAACATGGTTATACCAACATAAGTGAGAAACACTTGAACAATATCTAACATCTTAATAAAACCTATTTGTTGACCTATGTTCCTATTTTATAGCGTTATGACTTTGTTGTCTGCACAACTTTCGGAGCGAGTATTCTTAAATCTCGCAATTAGTTACTTATTTTGATTTGTGCTATCATTTGATAATTTCAATCTTCTGTTCAAACTCAGTATTTAAGGTCTACATTTATGGTCATTACCTGGGATTTTGATCCTATTGCTTTTACGATACCTTTTATCAACCTTAGTGTTAGATGGTACGGTTTGATGTTTGCCGGTGGCTTTCTACTTGGTTACTACTTTGTACGCCGCACATTTACTCAGAAAAAGCTTAATGTTGATTTACTCGATTCTCTTCTTATGTATATGTTTGCTGGAACCATTATCGGCGCTAGACTAGGACATTGCTTTTTCTATGAACCCGACTTTTACCTTAGCCATCCTCTCGAAATCTTAAAAATTTGGAATGGTGGCTTAGCAAGTCATGGCGGTGGTATTGGCCTCGTTGCCACAGTCTTGCTGTTTTGTCGCCTTCACAAGCTAAACTTTTTACCCCTAGCAGATCTTTTATGCATTCCCACTGCTTTTGTTGGTGGCATGATTAGATTGGGTAATTTGTTTAATAGTGAAATTGTTGGCAAAGCTACCCAAAGTGATACTTGGGGTTTTATTTTTTTACGGTTACAAGAACAAATCCCCGTACTTAGACATCCAGTTCAACTTTACGAATCTATCAGCTATTTCTTTATTAGTTTGTTGTTACTCCTAATCTATAAAAAGTTCAGCCCTCGCTTTACAGGGGGAGTTTTAGGATCGTTTTTAACTTTGGTCTTTAGTGCAAGAATCGCGCTTGAATTTTTTAAACCAGAACAAGCTAACTATATGTCGAACCAAGAACTCCTAACTGTTGGTCAATGGCTCAGCGTGCCATTCATTGTTGTTGGACTCGTTCTTATTCTTACTAGCCTTTTGGGCTTTTATAAGGTTAAAGTAATATGTCAACCCAAACCACAAGTGTAAATTCTCCAAGCTCTACAGCAAGTGATAAAAAAACTATAAAAGTAGCAGCTGCTATTATCATCCAAAACCAAAGAGTTTTTTGCGCGCAAAGGGCGGGCAAGCGAGCTCTTACTGGATATTGGGAATTTCCAGGTGGGAAAGTAGAACCAGGCGAAGATTCTTTAACTACAGTTGTACGCGAAATCCAAGAAGAACTTAACGTAAACATTGAGGTTAAAGAAAAGCTTTGTGCTATTTCTTATGAATATCCTGATTTCATTCTTAACATGGATTGCTTCATTTGCCACTTAGCGCCTAATAGTCAACTAGAACTAAAGGAACATGCCGCTAGCATTTGGGCTACCCCAAAAGACCTTAAAGAATTAAATTGGGTTCCCGCTGACATTCAGATTGTACCCCAATTGCTTAATTACATAGCTAAGTAAACCACTTATTTTCAATGCTAAATTGCCCCATTAAAAGGGCAATTTGTTCTTTTACGGTGATAATGATCACTTCTATTTTTTTTCTTTATGCTTAAAATGCCTAGTTGAGTGTATTTGAACATGTCAACATGGAGGTTTTATGTCCAACAATATCTTAATTATCCCTAAATTTGCCGGTCAGGATTTACCAATTAGTACCCTTGAAAACTACCAGCAGATTATGTTAGTCACTAACAAGCAAGAAAGTCTTCCAATGAATGTTGTAGCATCATTGTTACAGCTTGCTTCTAAGCTTCATATCGAATTTCTTGAAATTGAATTCAATTCAGATATTGAATTGTTGTTTTCTTTAGCCTTTAAGATTTCTCAAATCGCTTCTTTAAGTGCAGGGGCACAAATTAGCTTCCTTACTGATGACAAACGTTTTGAATCTTTAATTAACGTTGCTAACGCTAACGGTTTCAACACCAATATTGTTTCTGCCGGCTTAGGTGAAACTACTATTTCAGCTCCACACCCTGTAAAACCTCGCATTGCCGAAGTTCCAAAACCGCCTCGTCCAGCTCCTAGTGTTGAAGAACAGCCAAAACCAATGGTAAAACCTGTAGCTGCTAGCTCTTCATCAAATAACAACAAGGCTATGCTTTCAGGCCTTCTTAACAGCTAAACTACTAACTAAAAAGACATCCTCAATAAATTTCTAGCAACTAGTTGTTAATTTTTACGTAACCCAGTCGTTTGACTGGGTTATTTTCTCTTACGTAAATACCTTACTTTAGTAATTAGACAAATGACATAAAATATCGCTTACATAAAATTGCTTTAAGAATTGTTAGGTGAACTATATACTATGGTTTAATTTTAGTAATAAAGATCCTCTTGGCTTTAAGAGTTGTAATTGTGGACTCCTATTATGAACTCACTATACATGCTTAGTATTTACTCAAGACTAGGTATTTTCTTGACCATGAGCCTATTCATGTTCATCATAATTTTCCAATTTGTGTACTAGGATTGCTTCATGCTTACCTTCACCAACCTTACTTTAGGATACAATCGCCATCCTATTGTGCATCATCTCAATGCATCTATCGCCGAAGGTGATTCCGTGGCCATCATAGGTCCAAACGGCGGTGGTAAATCCACGCTTCTAAAATCTGTGATGTCCATAATTAAACCTATGGATGGAACAATCTCTTGCGCTTTGGATAGAAGACAGATTGCTTATTTGCCACAAGGGGCCGATATCAACAAATATTTTCCCATTTCTACCGGCGAATTGCTAGCAATGGGGTTATGGCATAAAAATGGTTGGTTCCGAGGCTTTAGCAAAGCTGATAAACATGCAATTCATCACACCTTAGAAGCTGTAGGCCTAAACGGGATGGAACATAATCCGCTCAATGCCTTAAGTGGGGGCCAAATCCAAAGAGCATTATTTGCAAGACTTATTCTTCAAGACGCTTCGCTTATTCTACTAGACGAACCTTTTAATGCGGTTGACGTTCAAACTACCAAGGATTTAATGCAAATAATCAAGCATTGGCAAAGCGAGCAAAGAACTATCATTGCTGTTTTACATAACTACGAACAAGTAAAAGAGTTGTTTAGTAAAACTCTTATAATAGCGCGAGAATTAGTGGCTTTTGGCCCGACAGAAGAAGTTTTAACCGATGCTAATATCGCTAAGGCTTTTAATACTCAGTTATATACAGCCGATGACGTTTCCGCTATTTGTCATCGCTAACCATACTTTTCACCAACTAAAGGAATCATTGATTATATGGAAAACATTTATTCTTATCTTGTAGCTCCATTTTGGGACTATGAGTTTATGCAAAAATCTTTGATTGCCTTACTGTGTTTATGCTTAAGCTCGCCTGTAGTTGGGGTGTTTTTAGTATTGCGACGCATGAGTTTAAGTGGTGACGCGATCTCTCATGCCATTTTGCCCGGGGCTGCCATTGGCTTTTTATTATGTGGCCTTTCTGTTACAGCGATGACTATTGGTGGCATTATTGCCGGTATCGTCGTTATTGTGTTTTCTTCATTACTATCAAATGTCAGTCGAAGCACAGAAGACGGCGTACTCGCAGTATTTTACTTACTTAGTTTAGCGGCCGGGGTGTTAATTATTTCCATTTCTGGTTCAAACGTTGATTTATTACATTTCTTGTTTGGTTCCATTCTTACCGTTAGTAATGATACTGTGGCTATGTTGGGGATTATTTCGTGCCTCAGCCTACTCATTCTCACCATCATCATGCGCCCTCTAATTATCGATTGCGTCGATCCACATTATTTACGCTCTGTTTCACGCTCAAGTAGATTAGTTCATCTGCTATTTATGACTACCACCGTTCTTAATTTAGTCGCAGGATTCCAAGCAATTGGGACTTTGATGTCTGTAGGGATGATGATTATGCCAGCGGTTGCTGCCATGTTTTGGAGTAGACGTCTGTCATCTATTATCGCAATTAGCATCTGTGCTGCCGTTATTTCGTCAGCCTTAGGCCTTATTATTTCATTCAATAGCAATATCCCATCTAGCCCAACCATTATTCTCACTTTGGGGGTTTGGTATCTAATATCATTCTTCTTAGGTACCGATCATGGACTGGTGCGTCGTTTAGTTAAAACTAGCCACTTTGAACGCTAATTTATAATGAAGCTATTGTTTGAGCTTGTAACTAGCTTTAAATATAACTTAAAGTTAAAACAACTATATGCTAACTAAGCTAAGCCAAACTAACTTAGATAACCTTTTCTGCACGTTAATATCTAACACTAACAATCTAACCTTAACGAAGGGATACTATGATTTCTCGTCTCCTTATAATTTTAAGCCTCGGCTTTTGGACTACGAACGTTTTAGCTAACGAACCTTTAAAAATAGTCACTAGCTTTTCTATTTTGCAAGACATTACCCAAAACATTGTTGGTGACAAAGCCAAGGTTTCAACTATTGTCCCCGCTAATACTGACGCACACAGTTACAATCTAACCCCAAAAAACATGGTTGAAGTCGAAAAAGCTGATCTTTTAATTATTAGCGGCCTAGGGTTTGAAGGTTTTATGGAACGATATCTAACAACTTCAGGCTATACGCAAAAACTTATAACCGCGAGTACTGGAATTAAGGTCTTAGCCCCTGATGATTTAGATGTAGCTTCTCATGAACACATTGAACATGAACATATGCCTAACCGCGGAGCTGATCCCCATGTGTGGCAAAATCCTCTAAATGGCCTGATTTATGTTGATAATATTGTTAAAGCCCTGTGTGCCAAAGATGCTACTAATTGCCCTTACTACACACAAAACGCCACTAAGTATAAAAGTGAGATTACCCAGCTTGATACTAAATATAGCCAAATTTTCAAGGCTATATCTGAACCAAGCCGAGCCATGATTACAACTCACGACGCCTTTAACTATATGGCGAAGCGTTACGACATAAAAGTATATTCTCCTTTAGGTCTTGATAATAACAGCGAGGCAACCGCTAAAAACTACCTACTCATTAAAACACTACTTACTAGTGGCAAAGTTACCGCAATATTTTTAGAAAACATAGCTAACAACCGCATTATTGAGAATATTGAAAGTAGTACCGGTCTAAAACAAACTGCTACTCCTGTTTTATATTCTGATGCCTTATCAACTGATCCAGAGGCCAATACTTACCTTAAATTCCTTGATTACAATTTAAAAACCGTAAGTTCTAGTATGCACTAAAAATGTAATCCTTAGACTTTAGGCTATCACTTCTGTTTTACATAAATTTTCAAAAAAAGACCTCATATGAGGTCTTTTTTTTATGTTATATTACTTAATCACGCTAATTTCGAGCGTCAAACTACAAGTTAATCTAGTCTAGAGAAGAAATCTGCGACTTTTTCTGCCAAATTGTTCGGATTTTCACCTTCAAAAACAAAATGTAGATTTTGTCCACATGAAGCACGCAATGAAGATACTTGCATCATGCTTTTCCCATCAACATACATAGTATTTTCTGAAGTGTTTTTAATCTTTACAGAAACCCCTGGTTCACTAGAGCAGATTTTTACCAAGGAAGCACATGGGCGCACATGTAATCCATGCTTACTACGAATCACAATATCCATTTCGTATATCATAAAATCCCCCTTACGGAATTAGTTAGAGTTCTTTAATTACAATCCAAAATAATAAAGCTACATAAAAATAAGAACCCAAAAACTTATATTCGTTCAAAATTATTACAAAATATTTCGTTGTAATTCTAGCATTTAATGCAAAAGTTCTAGGTATAAATGCACTTTAAAAACTCAATATCCGTATATTATTACACAAAATTAAAAAAAACTATTTAAAACCAAACTTGGTAAAAACTTGTTTTGCTTGGTCGCTATGCAAGTTGGCAATGAACGCATTGGCTTGAACTTCTTTTGAGGTCTTTAAACGCACAGAATAATAATACAAAGGTTCGTAATATTGTTCTGGGATTACACAAAAAGACCCGCTCTTACCAAAAGAACTACCTTCTAATAAATTTTTAGGTAAAACGCCCATGATAACATTGCCATTAACAATGAAACTCAAGGTTTGATATTCATTCGCCCCATACATCAACTTACTTCTAATTTTTTTGGGGTCTAAACCAAATTTGCCTAAAGCATTTAACGCCGCATAACCTGAAGCTTGGGTTTTAGGATTAGGTAAGGAAATCTTTGTGTAGACCCCGTTTGTTAAAACCTTACATGATTCATCAACAATGGAAGTAATTGACCATAAAACTAATTGCACTCGAGCAAAAGCATGCAGGCTTTTTGGATCTGCTACTTCACTTTTAATTAATAACCCCGGATAACGAACATCATTACCTAAAAAGACATCACACTTGAGTTCTTTATTTTGAATTTGATTATACATAAGGCTTGCCGGACGAAAGATAAAGTTAATCGTCTCAGGGGCTAGCTTTTGTTCCTTTACATATCGGTCTTTTATCGCTAAAAGAGAATCGTAAAGTTGTGGAACCGCACAAACTTGTAATGAGTTATCAGCGCTCGTATTTTCAATAGTTGAAGCTGAAGCCCAAGCTATGGAACAAAATCCAACACTTAACATCAACCCGGCTACGCAATTTTTTACCATGGCTCTTAAAAAGTTCATTTAAGCTTCCTGACGCATTTTTCTAAGCATTGCTATTTCCGCTTTATAGCCATCAAGATCAGGCTGTGGGGTTTCCAAATAAAACGGTAGGTGGCGTAAAGCCGGATGATTTATCACTTGAGACAAAGTTTCAAGGCCAATGTAACCTTGGCCGATGCATTCATGACGGTCCTTAGCACTCCCTTTTGGGTTTTTACTGTCATTTAAATGAATCGCCTTTAATCTATCAAGCCCAATGACGCGGTCAAATTCTTCAAGAACTCCATCTAAATCAGTATCTAAGTTATAGCCCGCATCCCAAATATGACAAGTATCCAGGCACACCCCAAGCTTTTCATTTAGCTTGGTCCCATCAATAATACACTTTAATTCTTGGAATGAACGCCCAACTTCACTGCCTTTTCCAGACATAGTCTCTAATAACACGGTCGTTGAAAGTTTTGGGGTTAAAATCTCGTTTAGCATTTCTAAAATATATTGAATCCCTAGCTCAACCCCTTGTTTCACATGGCTACCCGGATGAAAATTGTAGAAATTACCCGGAGTATATTCCATGCGTTTAAGATCGTCTGCCATAGTGTTTTTAGCAAAATTTCTAATTTTAGGATCGGCAGAACAAGCATTTAATGTGTATGGAGCATGAGCGAGAATTTTTTCAATTCCATGGTCAGCACAATAATTTTTAAAAGCTAAAATATCATTAAGGTCAATTGGCTTACACGCCCCGCCTCTAGGATTTCGTGTAAAAAATTGAAAAGTATTAGCCCCAATGGACACTGCTGTTTCCGCCATTTTTAAATAGCCAGCAGAAGAAGATAAATGGCAACCTAGGGTAAACATCTTCTATTCCTTAATCATCAATCTTATTAACAAATAGCCAGCTCCCTCGCTTTAAGAGAACTGGCACTATTTAATTCTATAACGAATACCTTTGGTATTACGTCTTGAATTATGGATTACTCAACCGTCACAGATTTTGCGAGGTTTCGTGGTTGATCCACATCAGTCCCTTTTATGATAGCTACATGGTACGCTAATAACTGCAAAGGCACGGTATAAACAATTGGCGCAATTAAATCATCAACTTCCGGTACATCGATGCATCTAATATTAGCTGAATCATTATCCCCAAAATCAATATCACGCCCCTTAAAGACATAAAGAATACCACCGCGAGCTGCAACTTCTTCAATGTTTGATTTTAGCTTTTCAAACAAATCGTTCTTTGGCGCTACAACTATTACAGGCATATCAGAATCAATTAATGCTAATGGGCCATGCTTTAATTCACCAGCAGCATAACCTTCAGCATGAATATAACTAATTTCCTTAAGCTTTAAAGCACCTTCCAATGCCACAGGGAATAAACTGCCACGACCTAAGAACAAACTGTTATGGCGATTAACGAATTCAAGCGACAATTTTTCAATCGAAGCGTCTAATTTCAACACTTCATTGATGGAACCACTAACAGATTTAATTGATTTAATTAAATGTTGTTCCGCTTCAGCTGTTAAAATCCCCTTAATGTTGCCAATAGCTCCCATTAATAACAACAAGGCTATCAATTGAGTCGTAAAAGCTTTAGTTGAAGCCACACCTATTTCACGTCCTGCTCTAGTTAAAAATACGAGTTCAGATTCTCTAACCAAAGATGAATCAGGGACATTACAAATGGCAAGTGAGCTCATATACCCTTGTTCTTTAGCTAGTCGTAAAGCCGCCAAAGTATCAGCGGTTTCACCAGACTGAGACAAAGTTACAAATAATGTATTTGGTGCTTTGACGCTCTTACGGTATCTAAATTCAGACGCAATTTCAACTTGGGTTGAAATGCCTAGATATTCTTCAAACCATTGACGCGCTATTAACCCAGCGTGATAAGAAGTTCCACAGGCAATAATTCTAATGTTTTCTACTTGCTTAAAGATAGCAGGCGCTTCCGCCCCAAAAGCTTCCGCACAAATCTTGTTGTCAGTTAATCTGTTTTCAAGAGTATTGCAAATGGCTGTACCTTGTTCATAGATTTCTTTTTGCATAAAGTGGCGATAATTGCCTTTGATGTTATCATCATTTAATAATTCTGATTCTGTAACTGGGCGTTCAACCACATGGCCATTTTGATCATAAATGGTAATTGAAAATCTAGTAATATCAGCAATATCGCCTTCTTGTAAAAAGATGAATCTTCTTGTTACAGGCAGTAGAGCTGATGGATCGGAAGCTACAAAATTTTCCCCAATTCCAAGGCCAATAACAATTGGGCTTCCACTTCTAGCCGCAATTAAATGATTTGGTTCTTGCGAATCAATGATTACAGTACCGTAAGCCCCACGAATTTCTTTAACTGTCTTTTGTACGGCAGCTAATAAATTTGGAGTTGTACGTTTATTAAAAGCAATTAAATGAACTAAAGCTTCTGTATCTGTTTCTGACTCAAACTTAAACCCTTTGGCAATAAGTTTGGTTTTAATGTCGCTGTAATTTTCAATAATGCCGTTATGTACGAGCGCAACCGAACCAGAAACATGGGGGTGAGCGTTATTTACAGAAGGTTTTCCATGAGTAGCCCATCTAGTATGAGCAATACCTAAACCACCAGGGATACTATCTTGTTCAACCTTAGCCACTAATTCTTTAACTTTGCCAAGGCTTCTGATTCTCTTTAGTTCATGGTTAGCATTTACGACCGCAATCCCTGCTGAATCGTAACCACGGTATTCAAGGCGTCTTAATCCTTCTAAAAGAATGCCAGATACGTCTCTTTGAGCAACAGCCCCCACAATTCCGCACATATTATTTTCCTCTTTCAGTCTACCGCTTATTTTTTAATTTTCTGCGGACGTTTCCAACCTTCAATTTCTCGTAATTTTGCTCGAGTAATAACGAGAGTATTTGGAGCAACATTCTTAGTTACCGTAGTCCCTGCACCTATAGTGGCTCCTGCTCCTACTTCAACTGGAGCAACTAATTGAGTATCAGACCCTACAAATACATCATCACCAATAATGGTTTTCCACTTATTGGCCCCATCATAATTACAAGTAATGGTCCCGGCGCCGATATTTACATTAGTCCCAATATCGCTATCACCGAGGTAAGATAAATGCCCCGCTTTAGTACCGGCTGCTAAAGTTGACTTCTTAACTTCAACAAAGTTACCTACATGAACATTTTCTTTTAAGGTACAACCAGGTCTAAAACGTGCAAATGGACCAAGTGTAGCCCCACGCCCAATATCAGAATCTTCAATTACAGTATAAGGGCTAATAACAGAGTCATCATCAATAACACAATTTTTTAGAACTGACCCCGCCCCAACAACAACGTTGTGACCAAGCTTAACATTACCTTCAATGATTACATTGATATCCACGAAGGTATTGCTACCAAAAGTAAGTTCTCCACGAATATCTAAGCGTTCCGGATCAGCCACAATAAGGCCCGCTTGCATATAAGACTTGATCACTCGACGCTGGTAAATACGTTCAGCTTGAGCGAGCTGAACTTTATCATTGATCCCTAAACATTCTTCAACACATGGGTTGATGAGCGCAGACACCTTTAAATTATGTTTACGCCCTAAAGCAATTATATCAGTCAGGTAGTATTCATGCTGAGCGTTATCGTTAGTAACTTCTGCTAATAACTGTTTCAACACTGCTCCAGATGCAGCTATAACGCCGGTATTAATTTCCTTAATAAGTTTTTCAGCGGCGCTACAATCTTTTTCTTCCACGATAGCTTCAACCAAACCTTCAGGATCTCTTTTAATACGGCCTAAACCAAAAGGATTATCCACGCAAGCTGTCATAACCCCCACGCCATGAGTTGCTTCTACTTGTGCTACAAGTTCAGTAAGTTTTTGTGGGGTAATTAAAGGCATGTCACCAAGCAATACTACCACTGTATTTTGATCCGCACATGCCGGAAGAGCTTGTAACACCGCATGACCTGTGCCAAGCTGTTCTTTTTGTTCAACCCAATGATAGTTTTCACCAATTTGAGTTCTTACTTCCGCCCCACCGTAACCATAAACGATATGGATAGCTGCAGGATTCAATTGCTTTGCGTTAGCGATTACATGACCAAGAAGTGGCTGACCGCCAATTTTGTGCAACACTTTTGGAAGATGTGTATGCATACGAGAACCTTTACCGGCAACCAAAATAATCACTTCAACAGACATAAATTCACCTAAAATACTACTTAAGCTTATTAAAAAGAGCTTTACCGCCATCCCCAAAATATAATTTGAGGCTCTTAAATTCATGAGTTTTTGCGCTCACTAAAACTCATTATATTGTCTACTAACCACTTCTAGTTGGCAGTGAACTACTCACCACCTAAAGAGGTGGGAGCTTCGTAATTACTCATTAGAGTAATTCTAAAGAAGTTTGATAGCTATGCTATCCTTATTCTTACAGGTGTGTCCACTTCACCTCTACTGTATAGGACTTCTAAGTCCACTACATTACTTTTTCTTAGTATATTATCATATATTTAAGCTCAAAAGAGGTAAGAGCAAAAAAAACCAATTCACCTCCCACCTAAAGAGGAAGGAGTCTTATTGGAGATTTTAGAAAAAAAAGCTCCCGGAGGAGCTTTTTTTAAACATATTTAAGAAAGTTGTTACCTTGTCAGTTTTACTTCGGCCTAACGTGAACGAATTTTTCTCGAAAGTTCTACCGCCTTCAACTGAGATAATGCACGTGACAATTCGGAAAGAGCTTGAGAGTAGTCTTGATCCGCACTAGCATGAGCAAGTTTTTCTTCTGCTTCACGCTTAGCTTCAAGAGCTTTAGATTCATCAATTTCTTCACCACGCAGTGCAGTGTCAGCCAAAATAGTCACACTGTGCGGTTGAACTTCTAATATTCCCCCGGCAATGTGAACAAACTTTCGTTCCCCATTCATATCAACATAAGAAGCGTTACCAGCTGGTATAGTTGACAAGAGTGCTGTATGACCAGGACGAATCCCTAGTTCCCCATCTGCACCAGTAACATTTATGGCCTGGACATTGTCTGAATAGAGGCATTTTTCTGCACTTACAATACGTAAATGCAAAATGTTCTTGTCCGCTTCTTTCTTATTCTGAGTTTCTTCAGCCATAAAAAGTCCTCAACTTACCATTACATTGACTTGGCGTTTTCTAAAACGTCATCAATAGAGCCTGCCATGTAGAAAGCTGCTTCAGGGATTGAATCGAATTCACCTTCGATAATCCCCTTAAACCCTCTAATGGTATCCTTCAAAGATACATACTTACCTTGACGGCCTGTAAAGACTTCAGCCACATTAAACGGCTGAGACAAGAACTTTTCAATCTTACGAGCACGAGCAACAGTAAGCTGATCCTGTTCTGAAAGTTCGTCCTGACCGAGAATAGCCATAATGTCTTTAAGTTCTTTGTAACGTTGTAAGATAGTCTGAACACCACGAGCAGTTTCGTAATGTTCTTTACCAACAACTAATGGATCAAGCTGTCTTGAAGTTGAATCAAGTGGGTCAACTGCAGGATAAATACCTAACGCCGCAATGTTACGTGATAACACCACGGTAGCATCCAAGTGCGCAAAGGTTGTTGCTGGGCTTGGGTCAGTTAAGTCGTCAGCTGGCACGTATACAGCCTGTACGGAAGTAATAGAACCATTCTTAGTTGAAGTAATACGTTCTTGTAACGCCCCCATTTCTTCAGCCAAGGTAGGCTGATAACCTACAGCTGATGGCATACGACCAAGAAGGGCTGATACTTCAGTACCTGCGAGGGTATAACGGTAAATGTTATCGATAAAGAGAAGAACGTCCCTACCTTCATCACGGAACTTTTCAGCCACAGTAAGACCAGTAAGCGCTACACGCAATCTGTTCCCAGGTGGTTCATTCATCTGCCCGTAAATCATGGAAACCTTATCAAGAACATTGGATTCCTTCATTTCATAGTAGAAGTCGTTACCTTCACGGGTTCGTTCACCTACCCCGGTAAATACTGATAAACCAGAGTGAGCCTTAGCGATGTTATTAATAAGTTCCATCATATTAACGGTCTTACCAACACCAGCACCACCAAACAAACCAACTTTACCACCTTTAGCAAATGGGCAGATAAGGTCGATAACTTTAATACCAGTTTCTAATAATTCAGTAGTATTAGACTGTTCTTCATAAGTAGGAGCAGCACGGTGAATTCCCCACTTTTCCTTCTCGTTAATTGGACCTTGTTCGTCAACTGGTTCGCCCAATACGTTCATGATACGACCGAGAGTTTCAGCGCCAACTGGTACCGTAATGGCATTGCCAGTATTAATTGCTTCAGCGCCACGAGCCAAACCTTCTGATGTGCCCATAGTAATGCAACGAACAACACCACCACCAATCTGTTGCTGCACTTCAAGAACAAGCCCTTTAACCGGACCTTCACTTACGATTTCAAGTGCATTGTATACAGCAGGAACGGCATCATGTGGAAATGCGACGTCAACCACAGCACCGATAACCTGAACCACAATACCTTTTGCAGTATCTGTTACTGTACCCATTGTGTACCTCTAAAATAATTAATTTATACCGCAGCAGCTCCCGAAACGATTTCGGTAAGTTCCTGTGTAATCCCTGCTTGACGAGCCTTGTTGTAAACAATCTGCAGATCTTTTACCAACTCATCAGCGTTTTCAGTTGCGGCTTTCATGGCTACCATTCTTGCAGCTAGTTCTGAAGCCAGATTTTCCACCACTCCTTGATAAACCAGAGATTCAATGTATCGCTTAAACACCTGGTCCAATATGGACTTAGCATCGGGTTCGTACAAGTAATCCCAATAATAGTCCTTATCTGCTTGATTAGCTGTATCCCGTGGTAACGGTAACAACTGTTCTATTACAGGAGTTTGCACCATGGAATTAACAAACTTGTTGTAAACCAAACAAATTTTGTCAATTTCACCTTTATCAAACGCCTTTAGCATAAGTCGAACTGAACCAATCAAATCTTCAATCTTCGGTTCATCCCCCATCCCAGAAGAATGAGCCAAAGTCTTTATTGCACGATGACTAAAGAAGGCACAAGCTTTATTACCTAACAAGGCAACAGCACTACCAATACCGTTCTTTTGGTCTTCGCAGATTTGCTTAAGCACCTGCTTAAATAAATTTATATTTAAACCACCACAAAGACCACGATCGGAGGATACGATAATATATCCGACATTCTTAACATCTCTTACTTGAGTATAAGGATGTTTGTACTCCAAATGCCCTAGTGCAATATGGCTTATCATATGACGCATAGCATTAGCATAAGGTCTGCTTGCCGCCATGCGTTCTTGAGCGCGGCGCATCTTAGAAGCAGCAACCATTTGCATGGCGCTGGTAATCTTCTGTGTGCTTTTCACACTGGCAATCTTGGTTCGTATTTCCTTCGCACCTGCCATTGCTACTCCTCCCGATTATGCACTAGTAAGACTGAGTTTCTTTAAACTTAGTCAAAATAGTGGTTAATTTTTCGATTACTTCATCGTTATAATCAGGTTTTTCCTGAATTGCTTGCATGTCGCTAGCATATTCAGTATTAGCAAAAGCAATTAACGCATTTTCGTAATCACGGATTTTTGCTAATTCAACATCTTCGATAAAGCCACGTTCAGCTGCAAAAAGCAATACAGCCTGTTCTGCCACAGTTAATGGCGCAAACTGATTCTGCTTCATGAGTTCTGTTACTTTTTCACCATGATTAAGCTGTTTTCTAGTTGATTCATCCAAATCAGATGAGAACTGAGAGAAGGCAGCAAGCTCACGGTACTGAGCCAAGGCTGTACGAATACCACCTGAAAGCTTCTTGATAAGTTTAGTCTGAGCAGCCCCACCAACACGAGATACGGAAATACCAGGGTCAACAGCTGGGCGAATACCAGAATTAAACATTTGGGTAGTCAAGAAGATCTGACCGTCAGTAATGGAAATTACGTTAGTTGGAACGAATGCTGATACGTCACCAGCCTGGGTTTCAATAATTGGCAATGCAGTTAAAGAACCAGTACGCCCCTTCACCTTTCCATTAGTGATCTTTTCGATGTATTCTGCGTTAACGCGCGCAGCTCTTTCGAGCAAACGAGAATGAAGGTAGAATACATCGCCTGGATAAGCTTCACGCCCAGGTGGACGACGAAGAAGTAAGGAAATCTGGCGGTATGCTACAGCGTGCTTAGACAAATCGTCATAAACGATCAAAGCATCTTCACCATGGTCACGGAAGTATTCACCCATTGCACAACCTGCATATGGAGCGAGGTACTGTAAAGCTGCGGTATCAGATGCAGTAGCAACAACTACAATAGTATTATCTAAAGCATCATGTTCCTGCAAGCTACGTACAACGTTTGCTACAGTAGAAGCTTTCTGCCCGATAGCAACGTAAATACATTTAACCCCATTCTTCTTTTGGTTAATGATGGTGTCGATAGCCAAAGCGGTTTTACCTACCTGACGGTCACCGATAATAAGTTCACGCTGACCACGACCAATTGGGATCATGGCATCAACAGACTTATAACCAGTTTGAATAGGCTGAGAAACTGATTTTCTTGCAATAACCCCTGGAGCAATTACTTCAACAGGTGAAAAGCCATCATTTTCAACAGGGCCTTTACCATCAATTGGACGCCCGAGGGTATCTACTACACGACCTAAAAGGCCATTCCCTACCGGTACCTGTAAAATCTTACCAGTGCATCTAGCTTTTTGCCCTTCTGTGATATCAGCATAAGGGCCCATAACGATGGCACCAACAGAATCTCTTTCAAGATTCAAAGCAAGACCAAATCTATTGCCGGGAAGTTCAATCATTTCCCCTTGCATAACCCCACTTAAACCGTGGATACGAATAATACCATCAGATACAGAAACGATAGTACCTTCGTCCTTTGATTCGGTCACAACTTCGAATTGCTCGATTCTCTTTTTTATAAGTTCAGCAATTTCTGTAGAATTCAGTTGCATACTTATTATCCTTGTTTATGACTGCAGAGACTGAGATAACTTACTCAATCTCGTACGAATGCTTGCGTCTAACACTTCATCGCCAACTTTGATGATTAAGCCACCAATCAAGGCCGGTTCGACACTGCATTGGAGTTCGACTGTGCCGTTGTACTTAGCTTCTAATTTTTGCTTTAGTTTGGCTAACTGAGCAGAATCAAGAGTTGAAGCAGAAACTACTTCAGCCTTAAATCTTCTTTGTTTTTGGTCGGCAATATACTGATATTGATTAAAAATATCAGTGGCAAACTTTAAGCGTGCATTTTCAATAAGAAGTTTAACGAAATTTTCTTGGTTTTTATCACACATACCACTTAGAATTTTGGTGATAAAATCGCAAGATTCTTTCATGGATTGTACTTCAGCAGTCTGAACAATATGCGAATTTTCAATGGTTAAAGCCAGAGCTTGAAGAAACTTTCTCCAATCTTCTACTTTGCCATGTTCGCTTGCATAATCATATGCAGCTTCTGCATATGGTCGAGCAATAGTGGTACTGTCTGACATATATACAATCCTTAAAGATTATTCAAAGCTTTGTCAATCAAGGTCTTATCACTTGGATCTTCAAGCTTGCTTTCAATAATCTTCTGAGCCCCAGATACAGCCAACACTGAAATCTGACGACGCAGTTCTTCCATAGTGCGATTACGCTCAGCTTCAATTTCTGCTTCCGCAGATTTGATAATACGAACTTTTTCGCTCTTGGCTTCTTCTGCCGCTTCATCAATAATAATTGACTTACGCTTATTTGCAGAATCAATAATAGTCTGTGCTTGACCTTTGGCTTCGCTTACAATCTTTGAAGCATTGATCTTAGCCAACTCAAGTTCCTGAGACGCCTGCTTAGCAGAATTAATACTTTCAGAAATTTCGTTTTGACGTTCTGAAATGGCATTCATTAGCGGCGGCCAGATATACTTCATGCAGATAGCGACAAAAATCAAAAACACTATGATCTGCACAATAAAGGTCATATTGAAACTCACAATACAACTCCTTCATTTGTCTAAGTAATTATCAAAAGTTACAGCAAATTTTACTGCAACAACTGCCTTTACTTGGCTACTGCAAACATTACGTACATACCAAGACCTACTGCAATCATTGGGATTGCGTCAACAAGGCCCATTACAATAAAGAATTGAGTACGAAGAAGTGGCAACAAATCTGGTTGTCTTGCAGCACCTTCAAGGAACTTACCACCAAGAATACCAATACCAATAGCAGCACCGATTGCAGCAAGACCCATCATTAAGCCGGCAGCGATAAATAGATTTTCCATTAAATATCTCCTAGATTACTTAACTACTCTTCTTGTGTACTTGCCATAGACAAGTAAACAATTGTTAAAACCATAAATATAAAGGCCTGTAAGAAAATGATTAGAATATGGAACAGAGCCCACACCAAATCAACCACCCCACCAAGAGCGGCCCCCACAGGGAGCTTATCCCACATGACACTAAAGAGAATAGTGATCAATATGAAAATCATTTCCCCGGCATACATATTTCCGAAAAGTCGCAACCCAAGGGAAATAGGTTTGGAGAGGAGAGATACGCCTTCAAGTACCAAGTTTACAGGCATTAAGAATATAGAATTAAAAGGATGTAAGGTGTAATCCTTTATAAAACCCTTAATACCCTTATACTTAAAGGTGTAAATGAATATTAATACAAAGATTGAGCATGAAAGAGCCATAGTGATATTAACGTCGGCAGATGGTACTACACGTACGAAAGGAATCCCTATAGCTTTACAAATTTGTGGAATAAGGTCGACCGGAATAAGGTCCATTAGATTCATTAAAAACACCCAAGCAAACACAGTAAGTGAAAGAGGGGCAATCAATTTGTTTTTAACGCTAAAGATACTTTCTACAGAGTTGTTTACAAACTCAATAATCATTTGAATGCAAGTAACAAACTTGCCAGGAACGCCATCTTTTTTAGCAAATCTAACAGCTAAGCCAAAAAATAGGATAAAAAGAAAACCGAGAAATATGGATATAAAGGTGGAATCAATGTTTATTACATTAGCATCCCAAATTGGTTCCTTGGTGCCAGCTTCAACTACTGGTACACAAGTGCCACGCCCTAGATCTGAAACCATACAAGGTTTGGCATTTAGGTTACTCAAACACTGAGCTTCTGGAAGATGCTGCTCCTCAATACAGGCATAATATTGAGCTGCGCTATCTACGCTCTTACTGTTTTTAACTTCACCTGTTGTAAGATCTGCCTGCAGAAAATGCATATGGTGTTGTATGTATTCACTGCTGTTAAAACCTGAAGTTTCGGTCTTTGAACTTTCTTCTTCGTTACTCATTATAAAAACCTGTTAATACTGGTGGTTTAACACTATTAACAGTACCCATTGTGTTATAAACATCACTCCAAATGATATGAACAACACAAAATGCACTGTTGGAATAAACTTCAGCACCAAAACAAACAACGCTATTAAAAGAACAAACTTGAGAATAAAGCCGATAACAAAATCTGCTAAGACTAATCCTACAAATTGATCAGAACTCTTTCGTCCAAGGGCAAACAAGGTGTAAGCCGAAAAGGGAATTAAATAAATAATTCCTCCTAAGAAAGAGGACACAGCTGCGGATGCTGAAATCTTAAAATTCCACCCCAAAAATTGTTCCCCTACAAAGAAAAACAAAGCTTGAAGCACTACAACTATCAATTGAATAAGCAACAATCTGCGACCCATGGCCCAGGCTGAACGCTTATCGTGAGAATTCTCCATACCAGCACCTTTTGTCCTCAAAAGACATATAAGACAAAGGAAAAATTCCCCGAAGAACAACTAGTGTATGTCTTCAATTTAAAGCATTTAAATTGATAAATCAACACTATCGTACAAATCACGTAAAATCGATTGTACCAATGCAAAAACAGCATGAAAATCGAGTGTACCATTGCAAATACAACATGAAAAATAGAGTAGAGATTTTACCCCCTCTCACCACACTGTACGTGCCATTCGGCTTACGGCGTTTCCATCCGTAATTATGCGAGCTCCTAAGAGCTAGCATATAAACATCTATAAGGTCCCCCCCTCTCAACTGAGAGTGTCTTGTTGGATAGACTTGCGGGAGTAATATTACTCTTGGCCGTCTTTCTAATAACTATTGCTCGCAAATCCAGTGAAACTCATTTTAATTTGGCCCATGGGCATCTAGCGCATATTTCTCTTTCGCGATTCTCTCTAGTCTTTCATTGTTGCCAAAGAAGTTGACGGATACGTCGCCTTAGCCATTCATCTACCGAAGTTCATCCATTTGACAAAAACAGCGTTACCGTAGTAATTACCCCATCCTCTCACGAGCAAATTAAATTTCCATTTGACCTCTGCTATACATCCGGGGCGTCGGCTAACTGTAAGCCTTATGAGCAATAATAGTTAGGACATCATTTACCTTAAGAACCTTTTCGTTATGTTCATTTAAGTCCAATGAGGCATTATCAATAATCACTTCAATGACATTTAAAATAGTTTTAATTATTTTGTTTACCGAGGCCACGTCTGCTCCTGTTTCTTTTTTTTGATGATTACCAAATACAGTAAAGACGTAGCCTTTTCAATTTCAGAATTCAAATTTTTAAAGAATCGGTCTTTCGAAAAGAAAGACCGATATGTGTTGCTAAATTGGCTCTTTTACCCACACATATACACGAAGAGCCTTAAATTCTAATTAAAAAAATTTAATCCAAGAATAAAGACTTTAATTTTTCTAATTCTTCGTTGCTCTTATATGACAAAATAAGCTTGCCTTTATCTTTGCCACTTGGAATACATTTAACGCTCATACCATTAAGTTTGGTCGTTAATAATTCCTGTAATCGATCGGTTTCCGTACGATCAAGCGGTGGTTTTGGCGCTACAGGGTTAACGATATTTTTCACCAATTTTTCAGTTTCGCGAACTGTTAATCCTTTTTGAATAACAATCAAAGCAGCCTTTTCTTGAGCTTCGCCACTAACACCTAATAAGGCGCGTGCATGCCCCATTTCAAGCTCACCGTTCTTCACAAAATCTTTTACCTTTTCTCCTAATTCATTCAATCTAAGGAGATTGGAGATTTGTGAACGAGACTTCCCTACCCTTTCCGCAATTTCTTCATGCGTTAAATTAAGTTCAGTTGATAGTCTCTGTAAAGCTTCAGCTGTTTCTATCGCATTTAGATCCTCACGCTGAATATTTTCAATAAGCGCAATAGTGAGAGCTTCTTTATCTGAATAATCTTTTACCAGACAAGGAACTTTCTTTAAACCAGCAATACGAGCAGCCTGCCATCTACGTTCACCAGCAATAATTTCATAGCGAGATGGCGCGATTTCTCGCACCACAATTGGTTGAATTAAACCATTTTCTTTTATAGAAACAGCTAGCTCTTGTAGCAACTGAGGATCAATATACTGCCTCGGTTGGCAACCACCTCGTTCTAACTGTTCAATCCCAAGTTCAGTTAATCCAAATTTTGACGTTTGGGATGCTGAGGTTGGGTTTTCAGGGTCTAGAACAGGGGCTGGATTTACATTTGATTGTGCCTTGACCGGTGGTTCATCGTGATGTTCCATCTGGTGATTTTGCTTTAATAAAGCACCAAGACCTTTTCCTAAACCTGCCATATCTATTCCTGTTTACCTAATATTCTTGTTTTTTAATGTTTGTTGTTATACGTTTTGAAGAATTAATTTATTTATTGCTGTTTGCCTTCGTATTTCAGCAAAATTTCCCCAGCTAAAGCCAAATAAGCTTTGGCCCCAATAGAATTTTTGTCGTAATAGAGAGCTGGTTTACCGAAACTTGGTGATTCAGCTAAACGCACGTTGCGTGGAATTGGAGTCCGGTATACCTTGTCTTCAAAATGTTTTTTAAGTTCGGTGGAAACAGACACAGCTAATCTAGCTCTGCTGTCATACATCGTTCTTAAAACCCCTTCTATAGTCAGATTTGGATTGATACTCCCCTTAATTTGCTCAATAGTTTCAATAAGATCGGTTAAACCTTCAAGAGCAAAATATTCGCACTGCATCGGTACTAAAACTGAATCTGCTGCACAAAGAGCATTTACAGTAAGCAAATTCAAAGCCGGAGGACAATCAATAAAGACAAAATCGTAATTATCTTTAATTTTATCGAGTGCTTTTTTAAGTCTTAATTCTCGACCAAAAAATTCCATTAACTGAACGCTAGCTGCGGTTAAATCAGAATTTGCCGGTAAGAGATCGTAATTACATTCAGTGCCAGTAATTAGAATTTCATTGATATCCTGATTTTTAACTAATAAATCATAGATACTGCTCTTTAATGCAAACTTATCAACGCCACTAGCCATAGTAGCATTCCCTTGCGGATCCATATCAATTACTAGAATTTTCTTTTGCAGAGCTAATGATGCTGCTAGGTTTACACAGGTTGTAGTTTTACCAACTCCACCTTTTTGATTTGCTAAAGCAATTACTTTGCTCAATTTATCCATCCTATCCTATTTCTATTCTTTATTACCTATGTTAATGGCCTTCTTTTTTTGTAATTTTTACGATGCAACGCTGTCCAAGTGCGGCTGGAACTTTAAGATCTATGTTTTCTTGTACCATAAATCCAGTTGGAATATCTGCCAACTCTTCTGCGGTTATCTGCCCTTTTAAAGCTAAATAACAACCATTTGCATCAACCATATGAGAACATAAGGTCAACATGTCTTTAAGAGAAGCAAAAGCCCTACTTAAAACGCAATCAGCTTTTTGTTCTTCAGGAAGTTTAAACTCTTCACAACGAGATAAAACCGGAACAACATTTTTTAAGCCTATTATACGGCGAACTTCACGCACAAAATTGATTCTTTTACTTTGGCTATCTACCAAATAAAAGGTTTTATCAGGATTCATTATAGCCAAAGGAATGCCAGGTAAGCCAGGACCAGTCCCAACATCCACAAAAGTCTGCCCTTCTAAGTAAGGAGAAACTACCACAGAATCAACAATGTGTTTTAGGAGCATATCTTCAGGATTACGAACCGATGTTAGATTATAAACATGGTTCCATTTATCCATCAAAATAATGAATTCCACCAAGCGACTTAAAGTCGTAGCGTCCACTTTCGGTCCGTTTGCCGCTAATAAACTAGCTAATATTTTTTCTAAAAATTTTGCCTCAGCCATTAGTTATTTACCTTTTACCCCTAAAATACCTAAGCGCTTAAGGTGTACCAGCAAAATTGAAATAGCAGCTGGTGTTACCCCTGAAATACGCATAGCTTGACCGATGTTTTCAGGTTTGTATTCATTTAACTTCATAGTAACTTCAGTTGATAAACCAACTACATTACGGTAATCAAAGTTTTGCGGTAAGTAAGTTAACTCATTCTTAAGTTGTTTATCGATTTCGTCCTGCTGGTGATCGATATAACCTTGGTACTTAATTTGAATTTCTACCTGTTCTTGCGCTTGAGGTTCAGTCGCGATTTTTTCCAAACCTGAAACGGCATACAGCTTTTCTAAAGTCATTTCTGGACGGCGAATGATTTCTTCTAAAGTCTGTTCCTTGGAGATCGGGGACTTTAGAACATCATTAAGTTTTAATGCAATTTCATTACCCGGGCCAATCCAATAGTCTTTAAGACGTTGCTTTTCTTTTTCAATCTGTTCCATCTTGTTTTCAAAGAAAGCCCAACGAGTATCATCAACTAAACCTAATTCGCGACCAATTGGAGTTAAACGGATATCAGCGTTGTCTTCACGTAGCTGCAATCTATATTCCGCGCGACTAGTGAACATGCGATATGGTTCTTTAGTCCCTAAAGTACATAAATCATCCATCAGAACACCAATATAAGCTTCATCTCGTCTTGGAGACCAACTTTCCTTGCCACTTGCTCTTAAGCCAGCGTTGATCCCAGCTAAAATACCTTGAGCAGCTGCTTCTTCGTAACCTGTGGTACCATTGATTTGCCCTGCAAAGAAGAGGTTTTCAATGCGTTTATTTTCCATGTTTGATTTCAAATCACGTGGATCAAAGAAATCATATTCAATAGCGTATGCAGGTCTCATAAGCACAGCGTCTTCAAGCCCTACCATAGAATGAACCATGGCAACTTGGACATCAAAAGGCAAGCTAGTAGAAATACCATTAGGATAAATTTCGTTGGTATAAAGACTTTCTGGCTCTAAGAAGATTTGATGTGTATCTTTATCAGGATAACGCATAATCTTATCTTCAATTGAAGGACAGTATCTTGGGCCTACAGAATGAATAACTCCAGAATATAATGGACTTCTATCTAAGTTATTACGAATAATTTCGTGAGTTTTGGCATTAGTATGAGCTATATGACAACAAACCTGAGTTGGGTGATCTTCTACTTTACCCAAAAATGAAAATACAGGAAGTTTGCTATCTGCTTGTTGCTGTTGAAGCTTACTAAAATCAATAGTGCGTTTATCAATACGGCAAGGAGTACCGGTCTTTAAACGCCCCATTCTAATTGGTAGTTCATGCATGCGATCAGCAAGTTTAATTGAAGCACTATCACCTGCACGGCCCCCACTGTAATGTTCTAAGCCAATATGAATAAGACCATTTAAAAATGTACCATTACATAAAACAACTGTTTTAGACTTAATCTTAATGCCAGCCTGAGTTTCAATCCCACAAGCTTTACCATTTTCAATAAGTAAATCTGTTACTGGTTGCTGGAATAATTGAAGATTTGGATAGTTCTCTAAAATTTTTCTAATTTCAATTTTATAAAGAACGCGGTCAGTTTGGGCGCGAGTGGCTCTTACTGCTGGACCTTTTGAAGAGTTCAAGGTTCTAAATTGAATACCTGCATGATCGACTGCCAAAGCAGTAACCCCACCTAAAGCATCAATTTCTTTTATTAATTGTCCTTTACCAATCCCACCAAAAGCTGGATTACATGACATTTGACCTAAAGTTTCAAGGTTATGAGTTATTAATAAGGTTTTAAGACCCATACGTGCACTAGCAGTACATGCTTCAATACCGGCATGACCACCACCAACAACTATTACGTCAAACTCTTCGTGGAAAAACATGATTTCCTCTTTATTCCATAATCCGGATACATCTAAATTGCAAATTGACGTTATTTTAATGTTTTTTAGTTAGATAGTCATTTTATTTAACGGTCGTTATGGTGTGACGCATAAACGCTAACTAAATTTTTTAGGAGGAAGTTGGAAAAAAACTTTTTTTCTCTTTTTTAATAATTAATTCTTCGTTATCTTCTTTTTGATAGCCTAATTTTTGTGGATAACCATTCAAACCCCTTGATATAGCTATCTTTTGGTAAGTGAGCAAACCTGTTTTATAGCAGTGAATTTTTGTGAAAAAGATCTGTACAAAAAACATTGTTATACACAACCTAAAATTACTCACACAAATTATAAACACCCTTAAACATGATACACACCGATCAAAATACAATAATATTCACAACCAATAACACTGTGGATAATACAGTTATACATAAGGGTAAATATAGTATAAGTTATTGTATTTATGTAATAAATTGTGGTTTATAAAATTATTAACATGTTTACAAAAAGTGCTTAAACTTGTTAATAATAGTTAGTTTACCCCATAATTTATCTATCTTTTTGATTGGTGCATAACTTAGAGTTTCGCCAAGAAAAATTTTGCTAATCCTTTAGATTTTACTGTAATTATAGGTTCAATTTAGGGCATAAAATATTAAATTTTTAGGTGGGAAAAACTTTTATAGTAGCTCTGTTATATGCTATTTTCCATGCTCATAAGCAAAAACAACAATGAATTTGGACGTTATTTGTTTATGATTTTAGGTAGCAAAATCACCTGGGGAATCTTTTTATAACGAATTTTTCACGGCAATTTTGGCTGATTTAACTGAGATTTTTAATGCAAATTTAACCTTACTATAAGCTAAAGAAAACTGGTTTTGGGGAACAAAAGAAAGAACTTTAATCTTGATTGTAGAATATTAATGACTAGCGCCTAAGGTCGAAACGTTTAGCTAAAGCTGTTTTAGTAAGTTTATTCTAGGCGTTTGATATGAGCTTTAATGCGATTTTGTGATAAGGGAAGTGGAGGCAGCGTGAGATTTAATATGATGAATAAACCAGGTGCTAGTACGTTAAATGATAGCGTGGAAGGGGGGGGTAAGTGTGGAGCAATCGCCAAAAAAAAGTGCAAAAAAAACCCCGGGGGTAAAACCGGAGCTTTTGATGGTACGACTATTGAAAAAAGTTAAAAAGTGCGAGATTAAACGCGCTTTTTGAATTCGTTGGTACGGGTATCGATTTCGATCTTGTCGCCAGTCTTAACGAAGTCAGCAACAGAGATGGTGAACTTAGTGCCCTTAAGGGTAGCAGGCTTAGTTACCTTACCAGAAGTATCGCCACGAACTGAAGGTTCAGTGTATTCAACTTCTCTTACGATGGTGATAGGGAGTTCAACGCTGATTGCCTTACCTTCGTAGAAAGTAACGGTGCATACGTCTTCCATGCCGTCAACGATGTAGTTGATAGCGTCACCAAGGTTTTCCTTTTCGATTTCGTACTGGTTGTATTCTTCATCCATGAATACATACATTGGATCTGCGAAGTAAGAGAAAGTGCAGTCCTTATGTTCGAGGATGATATCTTCGAGCTTGTCGTCAGCCTTGAATACAGTTTCGGTACCACCTTCGCTAAGAAGATTCTTGAGCTTCATCTTAACTACAGCTGCGTTTCTGCCTGATTTGTTGAATTCGGTCTTGAGAACAACCATTGGGTTCTTTCCAACCATGATTACGTTGCCGGCGCGAACTTCTTGTGCGGTTTTCATGTATTAAAATCCTAAAATTTAACAAGTTATTCTTTATCCAGGCAGTTATTTATAAATTCTGACAAATTTCTGCCAAGACTATTATTTTGTATCAAGCTTTCGGACCATGTTTTACACAATCCAAAGATTTGGCAGTATTCTATCATAAATTCATTAAAAATTACAGAGGCAGAACAAGTATTACTTGAAGAGTTATCAAGAGCCAAAAATGCTTGTTCAATGATGCTTCGTAATTTAGGGGTTGTATTTTGGGTAAGAAGCTCAGTAAAGGCACGCAATTTGTCTAAGTGGATATTATCTTTTTGTTGATATATATGCCATAAAAATGGTCGTCCATTGATTACTGCTTGGGTGATTGAATCTTCACCTCTGACTACATTGAGATCACAGGCTTTAATGATATAGCTGTATGCTTCTTGTTGTTGCATGGGGAATACATGCCAAAGAGCATTAGGGTACATAGCTTGAAGTTTTTTAGTATCTGAGGCTCTGGTTTCAAGTAAATATTTGGTACTGCGTCCTTCGGGCAATAAAAATAGGGTATCAGGGTGGTGTTTTAAGATTGCAGATAGCAGAGGGAATAATTGCGGAGTTTCGTACGAAAAAATTTGCACAGTGAATCTATCAATGCTTGAAACTGGCAATTGTAAAAGTTCTTGTACTTTGTGGCGAGCGTAGTCGTAAGTGATTAAAGGAAAATTTTCTTCAAAATTTAAACCGCCAGTTTTATTGGTAAAGCCGGGGAAAAAGAAGTATTTATTGACTCCATTGTTCTGAAAAGATGGTAATTTGTGGCATCCTTCAATCCAACTTTCAGCACTTAGGTACTCAAGATTTATCCATAGTGTGCGTGAAGTCATTTTTTTTATGTAACTTTCGTCTAAGTTACAAGCAAAGCATTCAATGATTACATCGGCAGGCGTATAGTCTTCACATACCTTAGACCAATATTTGATTATAATGGATGGAGATAATTGGTACTTAGTGGCATTAAGTGGAAATGATGGTTCTATCGTTCTTAGTGCCTGTAGATCGTCGACGTATAAAGAAACAAATTTATGGTTCCGGCTAAGCTCGCGGGCGAGGCGGTAACAAACACCAATATCTCCATAGTTGTCAATTACGGAACAAAATAGATCAACGGAAATTTTTTCTTTATTATTGGTCGGCATATTGTTAGTTGTCCAAAATGTTTAGTTAAAGTAGCACATGAGTAATATTAAAAGAAAAATCATTTGTGAACAATGTGGGATGGTTTTAGAGCTACCCAGCTTGAGTGGACGTTTAGTTGGCATTTGCCCACGCTGTGGCAAAGTGTTGTACAAATTTCATGCGCATTGGGTGCCAAACTCATTCTGTTATGCCTTGGTGGCAGTAATTTTTGGCTTGCTTGCAGATGTTTTGCCTTTTATCTCTATTAAATCTGCGGAAATCTCTAATTCCATGGAGATGTTAGATTACACCACGATTCTAGTGCAACAAAACTATTCAGTTATAAGTTTTGTGATTTTTCTCGTGATGCAACTACTGCCTTTTTTAGTGCTTGCGACGATTTTACTTAGTGATCTTGGATGCATGTTGGGAGTTCATTGGCGGTTACCTGGATTTTTGCTTAAGTTCTATCGCTTTGCGCTAGAGTGGAGCATGCTTGAGGTTTTTATGGCCTCAATTCTAGTGAGTTTAGTTAAATTAGTTTCATTAGTTGAGGTGTCATACGGTAATGGTTTTTGGTGCTTTTTTGGGTATCCTATTTTTTTTCTTCTCGCTATTAATAGATTTAATTGGCGTAAAGCTTGGAATTACTATGTTCCTATTGTTGAACCCTCAAGACCACTTAAGTGTGGGGTTAGTGCCGAACCACAAAATTTTGAAAGTTGCGAAAGGTGTGGGGGCATCGTTGATTTAAAAATGGAAGAGCATTGTCCGCGATGTGGTGGCCATGTCCGCAAAATTGATCCTTATTCTGTTCAACGTTGCTTTGCATTATGTATGGCGGCCTTAGTGCTTTATATCGTTTCTAATATGTACCCGATGATGATTACCTCATCTTTAGGAGTTGATGAACCATCAACTATTATTGAAGGGGTTATATTACTTTGGGATTTAGGATCATATTTTGTGGCTGGTGTTATTTTTGTGGCTAGTATCTTTATTCCCTTGTTAAAAATTGGCTTGTTACTGTATTTATGTTTTTCAGTTAATCGTTTTCAAAGAACTAGAAATAAACATAGGTTAAGTGTAGTTTTTCGGTTAGTTGAATTCATTGGTAAATGGTCCATGATCGATGTATTTGTAGTTGCGATTATGGCGTCCGTGGTCCGGATGGGAAATTTAATGGTTATTTATCCTGGAAATGCGGTTTTGGTATTTGCTGGGGTAGTTGTTATTACGATTTTGGCAGCAAAGAGTTTCGATTGCCGGCTCTTTTGGGCGCGAGTTATCCCAAGTAAGGAATAGAACAATGTATAAAGGCTTAATAATTAAGAAGGAAAAGCTAAATTATTTTATTTGGTTTGTGCCGTTTATAAGTTTGATTATTGCGGGGTCGCTTGTTTATAACACTTGGTACAACAAAGGGCCGGTTGTGACTTTACATTTGAGTAAAGCAGATGGGCTTGAAGCGGGGAAAACACCTATAAAATCATTAAATATAAATGTAGGTAAAATTATTTCAATTTCCTTGTCCAAAGATCTTACTTCTGTGGTAGCTAAAGCCCAACTTGATAAAGAAGCTGAAGATTTGTTGTTAGAGGATTCAGTATTTTGGATCCAAAAGCCTCGTTTTGGTACTGAAGGAGTGACTGGCCTAAATACCATATTGTCCGGTTACTATATAGAGTTAAGTCCGGGCAAAAAAACTGGTTCTGAACAACCTAAATCATATGATGTATTAGAAGATCCTCCATTTGATTTAAATCAGCCTGGGGTGCAAATAGATTTAATCACGCTTTCAAGTAAAGAATTAGCGGTTGGTGATGCCGTAAGTTTTAAAGGTCTTAATGCTGGTTTTATATATGATAAGCAGTATGATTTTGAAACCAATAAATTAAGATACAAGGCTTTTGTTAAGCAACCATATGCAAAGCTAGTAACTCCGCGTTCCTTCTTTTGGATTAATAACGGTGTTTCATTTAGCTTTGGATCTGAAGGCTTAAAAGTCAATACAGACACCATACAATCCATGCTAAAGGGTGGGGTAAGTTTTGATATCCCTGAAAATTTTGAGGCGGATGAAAAAAACGTTCCTAATGAATATAGTTTTACCTTATATGATAATCGTGGCAATGTTGAAACCAAGTACAGCAATTCCGTTGATTTTGTGGTCTTAACAAAAGGTGTATCTAGGGGGTTAGTAAATGACGCTCCTGTTTTTTACCGTGGTATCCAAGTAGGGGTGGTAAAAAAAGCACCTTATATACGTAAAGATTTTGAAATTTTTAAAGACCAAGAAGATGATTACGCTTATCTCATTACTATTCAAGCTGAGCGTTTTGATAAAAGAAATGTAAGAAGCAAAGAAGAGTTAAAAAACGATATAGAAAAGCGTTTAAAGAAGCATAATTTGTCGGCGGTAATTGAAAACCTAAGTTTTATTACAGGCAGAAGCTATGTAAATTTAGTGGATGTAACAGATAAACAAAAAACAAACTCAGAATTTAATTCTACTTATGATGGTTACACTGTTATTCCAAGTTTAGAAAATGATTTTGTTAGCATGCAACAAAGTTTAGCCAAGCTGTCACAACGACTTGCTAATATTAAGGTTAATGAGTTAGTTAATAACTTAAATGGTTTGTTACAAAATTCGGCTAAAACATCTAAAGAAATTACGGAATTATGCCATTCTGTAAGAAAACTTATTGAAAAAATGGATCGAGAAAACGTTTCTCAAGAAATGATTGAGACCCTTAAAGAAATCCAAAAAACCTTAAAATCTTATAATGCAGACAGTGGGCTCTACAATGAACTTCATAGCACCATTAAGAGGTTAGACGATACTCTTATGGTGGTAGAACCAGTCATAAAAAAGATTGATCAAAAATCAAATTCTTTGGTTTTTGAATACCAAAATTCAGATCCAAACCCTGTGGCCCCACAAGAAAGTAAGTAGGTTAGTAGGAGCAAAAAATGAAGATGCAAGTGATGGTAAATAGTTGGCAAAAACTACCACTAATTTCAAGCTGTTGTGGCCTATTGTTGTTGAGTGCATGCGTTGGAGTTGGGGCGCAAGACAACAGTATTCGCTATTATTCCTTAGAAACAAGGCCTAGTAATGTAGTTAATACTGCCAATCAGGTAACTCTAAAAAATGCAGCTAATCCAGAGGCGCAAATAATAGGGGTTAAACAGGTTTCTCTTCCTAGTATTTTTAACTCCCAATCCATAGTTTACCGTATTTCTGAACATGAATTGGTACAAACGGAACGTCATAAATGGGCTGGGGGCCTCAAAGACCAGTTGAATTTATCTTTAGTCTCTGAATTAAAAAACCAAGGAATGTATGGGATAATGGGGGGCTGTGATCTTGCTGAACAGTCATCTTGTGGTGAGCTTTGGGTGTCAATCGTAGACTTTAGTGGTAGCTTCAAAGGGCAGGCAAGTGTAGCCTTTGATTGGACTTATAAGTACCAAGACAAAATCTGCCACGGCCAAAGTAATTCTACTGAAGTAATGAAAGATGACGGCTATGAAAACTTGGTTGTAGCCCTAAATTCAGCTTGGAAAAAGAGCTTATCTGAGATGATTTTGGGTCTTAAATCTTGCCAATAAGGAGTTTTAACAAGTTAGATGGAGTTACAAATTGTCCGAAATACCGGACGGTTTAAGGGTAAAAACTAATAACAAATTGTTCTAAAGCGCCGATTTAAAAAAAATCCCCTGTTTTTGTCCGAAATACCGGACAATAAACAAGGGATTTTTTTTGCAGTTTTAGATTTTAGTCGGGCGCAGAGGCTGCGTTTCAAACAAGTTAGGTGTCTAGAGGTAATTATTTACCAACACAGAATGTATTGAAGATATTGCCTAGCAAATCATCTGCCGTATAACGACCTAAAATTTCGTTTAGGTTGTTATGAGCTAAACGTAACTCTTCAGCGGATAGTTCAAACATGTTTTGTTCTTTAACTAGTTCAATAGCTTTGTTTAAGTGTTTATCAGCGCTTTCTAAAGCGGTGATATGTCTTCTACGAGCTGAGAACACACCTTCACTTGTATTTTCAAAGCCAGCGCATTCCTTTAAGTGACTGTGGAGGGTAGCTAAAGACTCTCTGTTATTGGCACTGATGGCAATATGGGCTAAATCCTTAAATTCATCTGGTAGTGTGTATGTAGGGTGGATATCAACCTTGTTACAGATGATGCTAAATGGAATTTGACCTTTGGTTTTAGCTTTTATGCTTTCGTATAAAGCTAACTGTTCTAACGGATCTTCACGGCTAACATCGTACACAAACAAAATTCTGTCAGCATCCATAATTTCGTTCCAAGCACGTTCAATCCCGATTTTTTCTACTACATCGCTAGTATGTGTTCTAAGACCGGCAGTATCAACGATATGTAATGGCATGCCATCAATTGTGATATTTTCTCTTAAAACATCGCGGGTAGTACCTTCAATGTCAGTTACAATAGCGCATTCTTGCCCGCAAAGTAGATTTAATAGGCTTGATTTACCAGCGTTAGGTCGGCCGGCAATGACGATTTTTAAGCCTTCTTGCAAAATTAAACCTTGCTTGGCGGTGTGCATGATTTGCTGTAAATCTTGAGATAAAGCTAATAAACCGGTCATTACTTGCCCATCATCAATAAAATCGATACTTTCATCAGGGAAGTCTATAGTTGCTTCTACATAGGTTCTTAAACGAATAATACGGTCGTTTAAATCGTTTACTAAGCGTGAGAAAACGCCTTGCATTGAGTTGACTGCACTACTAGCAGCCTGAGCGCTAGAGGCGTTAATTAAGTCGGCTATTGCTTCAGCTTGTGATAAATCTATTTTGCCATTTAAAAAAGCTCGTTCGGTAAATTCACCAGCTTCTGCTTGTCTAGCTAAGCCTGTAGTTAGTACGGCAGAGAGCAGCATATCCATAACGATATGTCCGCCATGGCATTGAAGTTCTAATACATCTTCGCCTGTGTAGCTATTAGGGCCTTGAAAGAGAATGGCAATCCCTTCGTCTATTACTTGCTTTTGTGGGCCGTAGAAGGGCTGAAATACAGCGTATCGTGGCTTAGGAATAGTACCAAGTATTTTCTCTGCTAGTTTGGTGACGTTATCGCCAGATATGCGTATTACCCCGATACCACCAGTACCTGTTGCGGTGGCAATTGCGGCTATAGTGCCAGAATCCCTTACTGCCATAATAAAAAACCTATTAAATAATAAAAAAATACCTCCGAAATAATACTATTACGGAGGTAAATTTGTTAGAAAAAAATGTTATTTACCTGTGGTCGGTTTTACAGCTTTTTTCATGCTAAGACCTTTCTTTTCTAAAGAACGGAAAATGATAATTTGCTGTACGATAGAGAAAGTATTAGAAACCAACCAATATAAGGTAAGACCAGCAGGGAAGGTACAGAACATAGCGGTAAATACAATCGGCATAATGGTCATGATCTTCTTTTGCATTGGGTCTGTGATTGGAGTTGGAGACAATTTTTGGATAAAGAACATTGATACACCCATAAGGATTGGGAGCACAAAGTATGGATCATAAACAGAAAGGTCTCGAATCCAAAGCATAAATGGTTGATGACGAAGTTCAGTAGATTCCATCAAAGTCCAATAAAGGGCAATGAAAATTGGCATTTGGATGAGAATAGGAAGACACCCACCTAATGGATTAGCATTTTCCTTTTTGTAGAGATTCATCATTTCTACGCCAAGCTTCTGACGGTCGTCTTTGTACTTTTCCTTGATTTCATTGATCTTTGGAGTTAAAAGACGCATCTTAGCCATTGAAACATATTGTTTATGAGTCAATGGGAACATAATGGTGCGGACTAAAATGGTCAAAATAATAATGGCCAAACCCCAATTAGCTATACCAAGCCAATTTAAGGTGAAATGGATTAAAGCAAGTACTTTATATAAGCCTACAGAGAGGAATGAAAGCCAACCATAATCCACAGTAAGATCTAGGTTTTCACCTGCAGTAGCCATTTCTTCTTGGTTCTTAGGCCCAATCCAAAGTACATTACTAATGCTAGTTGATTGGTTTACAGCTACATCATTTGCTTTGCTTTGCATAATGCTAATTACAGCAGTAGTGCCACCATCAAGGCCAGTCATTTGGATAGTATTTGCTTTGTCCTTGGTTCCAATCCACGCAGATACGAAATAATGCTGGATCATGCTGATCCAACCACCTTTAGCAGAAATTACATTGGTTAAAGAACCAGAGGCTACATCAGCCATGCTTTCTTTACTGTATTTAGTATCAGCTGTGTGGTAGGCGGTACCGCGATAAGCAGAGGTGCCAAACATGCCGGATTTAAGAGCAGGGTTTTCTACAGATTGCTTCAAGGAAGAAATCATAGAGATTTTTACAGGTTCAGTTAAAGCAGTAACATTGTACTTAACTTCAATAGAGTGTGAATCTCTAGTAAAGGTAAAAATTTTTTCAATCTTTAGTTTTTTACCGTTATCTTCACCAGTAAGAGTAACAGTTAAATTTTTTGCGCCATCAGCTAAAACGTAACTGCTTTGAGCAGAAGTGTATACAGGGCGGATTCTAATTCTTGAGTCAACAGTATCTAGTAATACATCGCTAGAAGCTGTGTAGACAAAATCATTACTTTGTTGGAGGAGGTGGAAGTTTTCGTCTGAATCAAGATTTTGCTTCTGGTCTTTAAGGTCGGCTTTAACGATATCGCCACCATTTAGATCAATTGCAATATCAAAAAGATCGGTGTTTACAGATACAAGATTCTGCGAAGAAGAGGTGGTGCCAGATGCGTTTGTTGAATTAACAACAGTAGCTACAGGCTGATTCTGCTGACTCAGCGAGTTTTTATCACTTGACCAAGTGAAAAAAATGTAAGCTGACAGCACAAGAAGCAATAATAATGCAGTATTACGTTGAGATTGCATGTTTTGTCTACTTTTTTCTTTTGCTGAAATAAAATTTTTCTGGAACGGGGTCAAAACCACCTTTGCTAAGGGGATTGCATCTTAGTATTCGGTAAAAACCTAAGAGACAACCTAACCAAAATCCATGTTTGATAATGGCCTGTTTTGTGTACTCAGAACAAGTTGGATAAAAACGACATTGATTGCCAGTTATAGGGCTGATGAACTTTTGGTAAAAAATTATTAAGAAACAACCTGCTTTTTGTAGCGGTGAGATATTGTTTTGCATAATTTTGTCACTAAAAGATCTAGCTCTTCATTGCTTAAATTGTTGATGCCATTTTTAGCAATGATAACTATATCAATATTTTCAAGATTTTGCTTTGATTTGCGAAAATTTTCTCGAATGAGACGCTTGACACGATTGCGCCAAACAGCTCGTTTCAAAGCTTTTTTCGGAACAATCAAACCTAATCTAGGGAAGGGTAAACCACTACTCTTGGCGAGCACTGTCAAATATGGCGATGCTGCCCGAATAGGGTCTTTAAATACGTAATCAAAATTTTCGGGAGTAACTATACGATACTCCCGAGGGAAATTCTCATTAGCCATTCACGGTTGTTAAACGGGCACGGCCCTTTGCGCGACGACGAGAAAGTACCTTACGACCATCAGCGGTCTTCATACGACTACGGAAGCCGTGAGTGCGAGCGCGCTTCAAAACTGAAGGCTGAAATGTACGCTTCATAATCTACTCCATAAAGTTGACATAATTTCCAAAATTGAAAATCTGCGTGATTATAGAGAGTTAACAATTCAATGTCAAATGCAAGTTATATTTTGTGAAAAAACTAGTGGTTTTTTGGGGTGGTCTAGCTTTGTATTGTTAAGCAAAATAGAGTAGAATAAGGAACTTATTTTTTTGTTTTATTTTATGGGTGTAGTTTTGTCTAAGATCGATGATTCATTAAGCGTGGTGATGGATTATATAAGTTCTCTGCCCACTGCCTCTAAGGGTAAAAACGCCCAACTTAGAGCTTTTTTTAGGTCTGCAAAGGCTATTTTACGTGGCAATGATATTTTTATCATTGTGCTTAATAATTTGGTAAAAAAACAACTCGAAAAAGACATTGGTCTTATTTCTGAAGCAGTGCAAGAGTCCTATCACAACCCAATGCTCGTTGTGCATATTGAGATCGCCCAGAATTTTTCTTTAAGTAACGCATCTGCAAAGTCTAAAGAAAATGTAGCGGTATCAGATAGTGCGCCAACGCCGTCTAAAGCTAAGAAGCACCATGCAGATTTTGAGGCTCAGACACCATTTTTTAATAACCCAGATGTTGCAAATCCTAACACGCCACAAGGTGCTAGAGTAAGTCCTAATGCTAGAGCACGTGAGTTGTATAGTGAAGAAAGTATTCCTGATGTAACAGTATCTCAGGCAAATATGCAACCTGCGGTGTCACCACAAATGGCTAATATGGGTGGTAATGGTGGTTTCTCTAATCAAGGGGCAAATCAAGGTTATATACACACCCAATACTTGCCACCAGAAATGAACACGGCCTCAGGTGGGGCTAACCCTTCAATGTATATGAATAGCGTAAGTATAGTTCCTCCTGCTATGGATGGGGGGGCTATGATGGGCTATGAAAACATTTGGAATGGGGGGCGTAAATTAAGCCTCGAAGAAATTCAAAACAATCCATATTTTAAGAAGAATTCTATTGCCAAGGGAAAGACCTTTGAAAACTTCGTTGAAGGCCCGACGAACCAAATTCTTTACGAAAATTGTAAGGAAATTGCACGTAATCCAGGGGATAATAATTTAAATCCTTATTTGGTATATGGGGAGTCTGGTTTAGGTAAGACTCACATCCTGTTGGCAATAGGCAATTCCATCCAAAAGCAGTACCCGAATATCAAGCTTATGTATGTTAGTATGCAGCAGTTTTTTAATGACTTTACGACTGCTCTTAATGACTACAAGGTTAATCGTAATTCCGCTAATTCATTGATTAATCATTTTAAGAATTTGTATCGCAATCTTGATGTTTTATTACTTGATGATATTCAAGAACTTGAACGATTCAAAGGTATTAACGATGAATTTATCGGTTTAATGAACGATCTTTCCGGCAACCAACAATTAGTATTTGCTTCAAGCAAACATCCATCAGAAATGCGCAATGTGGTCCATAAATTAAGAGACCGTTTTGCTAGTGGGGTTTCTATTAAGGTTGAACCACCTGATCCAGATACAAGACGCCGTATTATTTTGCAAAAGGCTAAAGAAGTAGGGATTAAGTTAGATAAGCAAAGTGTTGAATTTATTACGGCCAAATTTGCTTCTAATATTCGAATCCTTGAAGGTCATATCAAGACTATAGCTGCGAATATAGTAGGGAATAGGGCGGATACTGTAGTAACTGTCAACCTAGTTAAGAGCGTTTTAAAAGACCCGTTGGCAGCTAAGGCTAAGCTTGTTACTGTAGATAATATTAAACAAACTGTGGCTGATTATTTCAGAATAACTGTGGCTGATATTGATTCTAAGGCTAGACCACGCAATATAGCTCATCCACGTATGTTAGCTATGGTTTTAGCTAGAGAGCTTACAGGCCAAAGTTATCCAAGCTTAGGCCGGCAATTCGGGGACCGTGATCATACTACGGTTATAAACGCTAAAAAGAAGATTCAAAAGTTGTGCGAAAAAGATGTGCAAATGAAGGAAGCTTACGAAAACTTAAAGCTTCAATTAGTGGATTAATTAGATGGGTATAGATTATGAGGTTAAGTTTAAGTAGAGAATCGCTATTAAAACCTTTAGAACGTATTTCAGGGATTTCTGTATCCTCTGGTGGGCAAAAACCAATTTTGGCGAACGTGTTATTATACGTTTATCCAAACCCAGATCCTAATGGTGAAATCAAGGATGCTCCATACATTTTGCAAATGACTTGTACTGATGGCGAACTTGAAATGTCCACCAAGCTTGGGGTATTTGCTCCTGATACACAAATTGGGGCTACGACCGTAAGCGTTAAGAAGTTGGTTGATATTTTAAAAGCATTACCAACTTCAGTTAATGTTGATTTTGACTTAGTAGGGAATAATTTAGCTATCTCTACTTTTAAGACCAAAGCACGTTTAACAACTTTACCGGCAGAGCAATTCCCTAATATTGATTGTATGGGTAACCTTTACGATGTAGTCTTAGAAGGGAAAGAATTATCTACTCTTATTAAGGTTACAGAGTTTTCAATTACTGTCGATAACTATCGAAACTTCCTTCGTGGCATGAAGTTTGAGTTTTCTGGTAATGATCTGTTTATCTATGGCGCTGATGGCCACCGCTTAAACATTTACCATGGCAAGACTATGGAACCTGTTGTTATTCCACCAGAAGTTGACGGTAATGGTTTTATTTTCCCTAAGAAGGGTGTTTCAGAAGTAAGAAAGCTTCTTTCCTATTCTGAAAAAGATAACAATGGCAACGAACAAGATGTGGTGCTCAGTGTAGGCCCTAATAGCATTAAGACTACCATTAGTGGGGTAACATTGATTAGTAAGCTCATTGATGCTAAATATCCTAATGTAAATAATATCGTGCCATTAAACTGTTCTCGAGTTATTACTTTAGATCGTGAATATTTCAAGGAAGTTTTGCGTCGTGCAGCTATCCTTTGTAATAACAAAAACAACGCTGTTTGTTTTGATGTAACTAATGAACATCTCACTATTAAATCTACTAACTCACAGCACGAACAGTCTGAAGAAAACGTGGAAGCAATTTGCGAATGTAATGGAGAAAACTTTGAGATTGCATTCAACGTGCAGTACATCATCGATGTTTGTAATGTTTTAACCACTCCGCAAATTAAGTTGTCTTTATCAAAAGTTTCAAACAACGTGAAGATTGAAGCGGTATTTGATCAAAAAGAAAAGAATGCTGATTTTGAACGTGAATTAAATGCATTGTTTATAATTAGCCGGTTCCAAATCTAAACTCTGTATTCTATTTTAATTTATAATGACAAAGCTACATATTTTAATAAGTATGTAGCTTTGTTTATTTTTATAATCCTATTCCTTGCTAGTGGGGGAGGGGATTTTCCTTCTGAATTCTTAAATCATATAGTAGTTAAAAGCCATGTACTTAGAGTCCATTAAATTAAGAAATTTTAGAAATTTTAAGGATGCTGAGATTGAGGCCTCTTCGGGAATCAATATCATCTATGGGCAAAATGGCAGTGGCAAAACGTCTTTGCTTGAAAGTGCCTACTATCTTTCTCTAGCTCGTTCTTTTAGAACTAATCGTGCTCTTTATATTGTTAATGAAGATGCAAAGTCTTTTACCTTATTTTCAAAAGTAATAGATGATAATGGTCATGGTCATAAACTTGGAATAGAACGAGATGCGCAAGGGACTATTAACATTCGCTATGATGGCAATAATTTAAGTCGCATTTCAGAATTAGCGCAAAATCTTTGTGTGCAGTTTATCGCGCCAGAAAACCTATCTTTGTTAGATGATGGCCCTGGTGAACGGCGAGCATTTCTTGATTGGGGGGGGTTCTATCACTTCCCAAATTTCTGCAGTTGTTTTAATGAATTTAAAGCTATTCTTAAGCAGCGTAATGCATTATTAACTCAGAAGGCTGATAGTTCCTATTTGGACTTTTGGGACCGCCAATTTATCGAAATAAATGAAAAGTTAAATGCCTTTAGAAATGAATACATTACTTTGTTCAATAAAGAAGTGGCTCCGATAATAGAACGATTTTTACCAAACTACAAAATTTCTATAGAACTTGCTCCAGGGTTTAGGGTGGGGGATTTGGGTAGTCAGCTTAAGGATGCATTGGCTCGAGAATATGTGCTAGGGTACACTGTTTACGGAGCTCATAAGGCGGATTTAAAGTTTAAAGCCAATGGTCGTCTAGCTTCGGAAGTACTATCTAGAGGTCAAAGTAAACTCTTGGTTATAGCATTAAAAATTGCTCAGGGAATGATATTTTCCCGGTGCTGTAATAAATCCTGTGTTTTTTTAATAGACGACATAACTTCAGAATTAGACCCAGAAAAAGTTAAATTGCTATTTTCTTTTATTGAGTCATTAGCGGATAAACACCAATTTTTTATTTCATGTCTTGATGAAAAGCTATTTAATGACTTCGGTACTCACCACAATAGTTACAAAATTATAGATAATGAAATCTTGGGGATTAAAGAAAAGTAGTTTGAATTCGGTTTACAGACTATGGTCTTTTTGTTTCTATGCTTAGTAGGACTTATGCAGGAAAGTTAATTGTTTTTGAAGTCTTAGATAATTGCCACTTAGTTTAAAACCAAATTCTTAACTTTATGTTTCACGTGAAACATAAAGTCAAAATCACTTACTATGTTCTAAAAATATGGCCCCTAGATTTATATTTGATAGCCTTATGAGTTTATTCCTGCAAATTCTATGGAGTTTATTATCGTTTAATTTATCGATCTTTTGGGGTAAGGGTTACTTATTTATCTATTTGTTGAAACGATTAGTTTATTAGCTAATTACGATGCCTAAGCTTGACGGAGAGTGATAAGTAGATCCTTTTCTTTAGTTAGGAGAGGGGAAATAACGAAAGTATACGAGTGGTATAGCTAATAAAATTAATGTTGTACAGTTTTGTTTATCTTTGATTGGATAAGTTATTTGAGCACGTGAAACAGTCCTACATTTAGCCTGAAAAATTTAGGCTGTAGTTTTATATTTCCAAAGAACAAATCTATCCAAGTTTAGCGTTACCAACCTGCAATGTATTTTTGGGGGAAGTTCTATTATGTTTCACGTGAAACAAGAAGGTAATTGCTGATTTGGAATTGATAAAAAAGAGCGAAATGTTTGATTTTAATACCCTTAAAATTCACAGGTAAGAACATTTTGCTACTCAATAAAATCCCACTAAAAAACTCTTAAAAGAGGAATTGGTGTTTGAAGGCAATATGAGTTTTGGTAATTTAACTTGATATTTAAATTGTTTAAAAAAGTAAGATGACTTACTCAAACGTGAATTTTTTTTCGAGAGTAGCAGCTAATGTTTCACGTGAAACATTTTTGTGTTTTTCCTAGAGGTGCTCTAGGGAAGGTGTAACACTACGGCGTGTATGTTATTTAAAACCTTAAATATAGACTGATTTTAGAAGTTGTATAATTCTGGTCTGGTTATTTTTGATTAAGGAGTTAATCCTTTATATCCGGGACCAAACTTGGGTTAATTGCGTTTTCTGTTGTGAAACGTTAAAGATCCTAAACTAAATAACAGAACAAAGTTTGGCAATGTTTCACGTGAAACATTGATATTAAACATTAACAACAATCCCCAATAATTACTAGTGTTGGAAATGAAGTGCGGAAGTTAGGTTCACTTACTTCAAAAATTGGCACATTAACATAGTTCATAATCCGCAATAGTATTAAACGTAATTTTTATTTTTGACAACGTTTTATAGCACCATGGTTTTTAATTTTTTGAAAATTTTAATTATTGAGATAATTATTTAACCACTAAAAACCAGATAGCAAATTTTTAAGCGTTGAGTATGGTAACGGAAATTGATGAATTACACAGAATGAAGAGGGGATTGCTAATAGTGTTTCACGTGAAACATTCGCTACTATTTGAAATTTGGTTAGTACAAAACTCCAGATATGTTAGCTTATCGTAGGGATGTAGTAGTGAATAGTGACCAAAGAAATTTTAGAATTTTATCATCTTGGTGCTATGGTAATGGGTTCAAATTTTGATTAAAAAACTTGGTTAAAATTCACGCTTGAATTAAGTCTTTTCTTAAAATCCCAAAAGTGCATGATTATGTTTCACGTGAAACATAGTTAAGAATAACAAAAATATAAAGGGATGCTAAAGCTGACATTAAATTAAATCTTAAAATTCTAAGTATATATAATACACCTACAAAATAGATTCAAACAAATAATGTAATAACCAAAGGTTGTACTTAAAGTCATTTTGGCTATGCTATCTAGATGAATAATATTTCACGTGAAACATAGTAATCTGCGGGGTATGATTTTTAACCAAGAGACACTTTTGAGTAGTGATTAAACCATGGGTAAAAATATTAAGCTATAGTTACGTGATTCTCCATAACTACACATATGGGGGAATATAGAATGGTGTTAGGTCCCAAGCTACGCTCGTTGTTCTTTGTTCAAAGGTTTATGCCTTTGTGCCAAACTGATATTTATGCTAAAATTAATACAATTTAAATTTAAAAAACAACATTCTTTGAAGTGGCTTTAATCAGCGGAATTATTGATATGCAGTAGCTACCTTTGAAGAGGTTGGGTGATTTACTTTTTTAAAGAGAATGGTTTTAAATGAGCGAAGAAAATAACTATGGCAGTGGTTCCATTAAAGTTTTAAAAGGACTTGAAGCGGTACGTAAACGTCCTGGTATGTACATTGGCGACACTGACGATGGCTCAGGTTTGCATCACATGGTATTTGAAGTAGTCGATAACTCCATTGACGAAGCGTTAGCTAAATATTGCGACTGCATCAATGTAAAAATCCATTCCGACGGCTCTGTATCAGTACGAGACAATGGTAGAGGTATCCCTGTTGATATTCACCCTGATGAAGGTGTATCAGCAGCTGAAGTTGTAATGACCGTGTTACACGCTGGTGGTAAGTTTGACCAAAACTCTTATAAAGTTTCTGGTGGCTTACATGGTGTAGGGGTATCTGTCGTAAATGCATTGTCAGATAAGTTACTTCTTACTATTAGAAGACAAGGCCATGTCTGGCAACAAACTTATTTAGATGGTGGTCATCCTGCAGGTCCACTTACTATTATTGGTGATACTGAAGAAACTGGTACTGAAGTTCGTTTCTGGCCAAGTCCATCAATTTTTTCTGATACTGTTTTTAAGTATGAAATTCTTGAAAGAAGATTGCGTGAATTGTCATTCTTGAATTCAGGTGTGAAGATTGTCTTAAGTGATGAAAGAGATAATAAGAACGAATGTTTCCATTATGAAGGTGGGATTATTGAATTTATAAAGTATCTTAATAAGGGTAAGCCTGCTCTTTCTCCTGATAGCATTTTCTATTGCAGTCAGTTAAAAGAAGACGATGGGATTAAAGTAGAAATCGCTTTACAGTGGGTTGATACCTACAATGAATCAATTTTCTGTTTTACTAACAACATTCCTCAAAAAGACGGTGGGACCCATAAAGATGGTTTCCGTCGTGCAATTGGTAACGCCGTAAGTTGCTATATTAAAAACGAAGGAATGGATAAGAAAAAGAAAATTGAAATCAATAATGACGATTGCCGTGAAGGGGTTTCTGCCGTTGTTTCTGTTAAAGTACCAGATCCAAAGTTCTCATCACAGACTAAGGATAAGTTAGTATCATCAGAAGTAGCTAAGGCTGTTTACGCTATTGTTAATGATAAATTCTCTGAATTCTTAAGTGAAAATCCAGAGACCGCCAAGCTCATTGCTGAAAAGGTTCTTCAAGCTGCTATTACACGTGAAGCAGTACGTAAAGCGCGTGAAACATCTAGAAAGAAGACGGTGTCTTCTCTTCCTGGTAAGTTGTCAGATTGTGTGAACAAGGATCCAGCTGTCCGCGAACTCTACATAGTGGAAGGGGACTCCGCAGGTGGTTCTGCTAAGAACGGCCGTGAAGCGGAATTCCAAGCTATTTTGCCGTTGAGAGGTAAAATCCTTAACGTTGAACGTACTAGATTCGATAAGATGCTTAACTCAGAAACCATTGGGACTTTAATCACTGCTCTTGGTTGTGGTATTGGTAAGGATGTATATAATCCTGACAATTTTAGATACCATAAAGTGGTAATTATGACCGATGCTGACGTCGACGGTGCGCACATTAGAATTTTGCTCTTAACCTTCTTCTACAGACAGATGCCTGAAATTATTGAACGTGGTTACGTGTATATTGCTCAGCCTCCTTTGTACAAATACTCACACAAAGATAGCAAGCAAGAAAAGTACATTCTTGATGAAAACGAAAAGAATGAATATGAAACTACTTTGGCTTTGAGTAACGCTCAGTTATTTGTAAATAGCCAGACTGCACCAATTCAAGGTGAACATCTTGAAAAGCTCTTCCTGAAATATGTACGTATCTTCTCCTTGCTTCATAGATTAGATCGAAAGATTCCAATTGCAATTACCAAGGAACTTATGTTCGTTGATGCTATTACTGAAGATATGTTAGGGGTTGAATCAACCGTTAAGGAATGGTGTGACAAGTTAAATCAGCGTTTTGCGCTCTTAGCAACTCCTGGTATGTCATACAACGTGAAGGTTGAACGTGACTCAGTGCGTGGCTTGTATCTCCCTCGTGTATTCATTTCTCACTTTGGGGTTACCCATTCATACTTACTAAGTTATGAATTTATTGTTGGTCAAGACTATGTTCAAATCTTAAAGGTTCAACAAGATGTCTTTGGCTTACTTGAATCTGATGCTTATTTGATGATCAAGGGCAAGAGCTATAAGAATCTTAAAGACTTTGGACATGTTCATGATATTTTGATGGAAGAAGCAATGCGCGGGGTTACCGTACAACGTTATAAGGGGCTTGGTGAAATGAACCCTTCACAGTTGTATGAAACCACAATGTCTCCTGAAAATAGAATGTTCCTCAAGGTAACAATTGATGATGCTATTGAAGCAGACAAGGCTTTCTGTGACCTTATGGGTGAAGATGTAGCTCCACGTAAAGTCTTCATTGCTGAAAACTCACATTTAGCTGAAATAGATTCATAATTCTATAACAATGATAAAACCCTCTAACTACCTTGATAGTGGTTAGAGGGTTTTTTATAGGAAGAGAAAATTTTTCAAATTAGTATGTTGTTAGTTATTAATATCTCATTAAATGTTGAATGATTAGTATACAATTATTCATTAGACTACAGTCGAAGATTTGCGTATACATGCAAGAGGTATTTACCCAATGTCATTATTATTAAAAAAATTAAGCCAAAGCATTGCTTTGGGCTTGCTGCTTTGCGGAAGTGTCGGGACCGCCACTGCAGCTGGAACAGATTATAGTGTAAAGACTATGAATACTGTTTCTGAAGGTTCAACTAATCAGGCTGGATATAACCAAGTTTACTCATTTGCATTAGTTACTAATGGCCCTAATGGTTATGATGATATAAGAGAGCTTAATTCTCTCTTTATAGCTTTAAAAAAAGCTCATAAGGCAGAGCAATTGACTGCTGAAGGGGAAAAATTATTTCAGCTAGTCGATAGAGTGTATCCAAGACTCAAGAGTGTATCAGGAGATCGCTTAACCGATCTTGGGGTATCTGTAGTCTCTAATTTAGGCGCTGAATACGCAAAAAATCGCCGTTCATATTTCTCATCTAGAATTGACTACGAAAACAACATCAGCATGTTGTTTTCTTTTAACGGGGACAACTTAAGTCTTAATACAGGTGAAAACTTTGTCTTAGGTATGACTAGAGTTTTAGGCCAAGAAACAGAATTAATCTATGAACAAGGGATTGATGAAAAAGCTTTAGCCTATTACAGACAAACTGAATATAAAAATTATCTTAACAACTATCCTGATTTGGAAAAAGTGTTGGGCCGACTTTCAGTTATGAATCAAAATAGGTCATATATCGCCAATGTTCTTCCTCGTATTTTCAAAAAGAAATTATTGGATGAAGTTTCTCATATTGGGTTAATTGATCAAGCTCAACGCATCAAATTAGAAGGTAAAGATATAGTTTTAGGCTTGTATCATTTCTACCGTATTTTCCCAAGTTATGATCCGGCCTTGGCAGAAACGGTGAAAGCTTTCTTTAATGAATCAATTATGCGTGAAAGTGAACGCAATTTCTTTGCTTCAATTGAAGGGGCGGAAACTTTCTACAAATATGGCCCTGGGTTTAATAACCAAAAAATAAGTAAGGAAGCGGGGAAAAAGTTCGAAGAAGATTTGGCTACCGAAATGTCACGTTTAGTGGAAGCTGGTGGCAAAAGTATGGAAGATGCTGGTAAATTGTATTTCACTGATTACCGCGCAGCCTTAAACATTTTAAGCTTCTTCATGTCAGATAATCTTAGTCCAAGTCTTAAGCCTAAAGACCTTATTACTTTAACAGGAGAAGGTAGCTTTGATTTATCCCAAATCGTGCCATTAAATACCATGATTGTTTTAGATGTGTATAGAAATGGTGACGGGGAGTTAGTGCTTAAAATGATGGTTAATGGCAAGGATGTAAAATTCCGTAACGGCTGTTTCCCTGAAACTCCTGATAGTTATTACTATAAGTGGTCGATGTTAGAAGACTGTTTTATTCATGATACAGGGCTTTAACTTGTAACGTTACAAAAACAGATGTAACAGATTGTGTAACTAGACCTATAAACATAATTGGTTGTGAAAAAGACGCATGTCCGTAATTGAATGTGCGTCTTTTCGTATATATTACGCATAGAAAAATCAGCCATTTTTTGACTGTTTATACAGATGGATAAGGGAGGTTTTATGTTAAAAATATTAGGGCGTAAGACAGAAAAAAGGGCAGAAAATGGGTTTTCATTATTTGCCTTAACTTGGCCCTTGTTTATAGATCTAATGCTACATACCTTAACTTTGGCTCTAAATTTATATTTAGTGGGCAAGGTATCTCTTGATACCGTGGCTGAACTTACTGTCGGTAATCAGGTTTTTGAGCTAAGCATGATTATCTTTAATTTTATTGGGATTGGCACTTGTGTAGTTGTCGCTCAAATGCTTGGCGCAGGGCGTCCAAAAGACGTATCGCAAGTTATGCATGCAGGCATTGGGGTTAACCTTATTGTCGCTTTATTAGTATGTTTGGGTATTTTGATATTTAATTCCACCATACTTGATATAATGCAAATACCTGATGCTCTTAGACATGATAGTCGTAATTATCTCTTAATTATCACCCTAGCTTTGCTGCCTGAAGCTCTATTAATTGTAATTGCCTCTATTTTACGTGCTTATGGTTTTACCAAAGACTCCATGAAGGTTTCTTTATTGATGAACCTTGTTACAGTAGGTGGCAATTTGCTCTTATTATTTGGTTTTATGGGAGTACCAAAAATGGGGGTTTCTGGGGTTGCTATCAGTACTGTTATTGGGCGCGTGATAGGACTTGTAGTTCTATTTTTAATCATGATTAAACGAACAGGCTTACACTTAAAAATTAAAGCTTTGTTTAGACATCATGCCGGGGTATTAAGACGTATGTTAGGCATTGGCCTTCCAGGGGCTGGTGAAAATTTAGCTTGGCATTTGCAATTTATGCTCTGTACCTCTTTCGTGGCAAGTATGGGGGAAATTCCTTTAGCCACGCACGGTATATACTTTCAAATTTGTATCTTTATCTTAATTTTTGCTCAAGCTATAGCCATGGGGACCGAAATAATTATAGGTCACTATGTTGGAGCTTTAAAATTACATAAGGTTTACTTAAGATTATTAAAAAGTTTAAAAATTGGTTTTGTGATTGCAATTCTAATTTCTGTTGGTAATGCCTTTGTCTTTGGGCGTCCGTTATTGCATATCTTTACCGATAACCCTGAAGTAGAAAAACTGGCCATGAATTTGTTTTTACTCTCAATTATCATGGAGCCTGGCAGAATATTTAATATAATTGTCATTAACGCATTACGTGCCACAGGAGATGCAAAGTTCCCTATGATGATGGCAATTATTTCAATGTGGGGGATTTCTGTACCTCTTGGCTATTTCCTTGGTATTTATATGGGAATGGGGTTAATAGGAATATGGATTGCGTTTTGTGTTGATGAATGGACTAGAGGGCTAAGTATGTATTTTCGTTGGCGTTCTAGAATATGGGAATTAAGGTTAGCTCGTAGCCGGAAGAATCAATTGTGGTTACGCATACACGGGCTTAGTAAAGCCTAGTTAAAAAGGACTGTACTTTATGATTTGTGGATCTTTGAAAAATGCAACCGTATTAAATAGTTATGGGTTGTTACCTTTATACGATTTAATTAGACAAGCTCTTGCCCATGATAATGGCAGCAACACTGGTCGCGTTGATTTGGTTGAAGGGTTAGTTTATGCAAATTTTGATGTAGGTACTACGGAAGTCGAAGCAAATCGAAAGTTTGAATATCACCATGATTATCTTGATGTTCATGTAATTTTAAAGGGTGCTGAAAAAATTGGTTATAGAAATACGTTTTTAGACCAAAATGATGTTTGTGTGCCGTTTGATGAAAGTCGTGATTTAGGCTTTTTGCAGTCTTGCCCTGCTGGCGCTTGCTATGTGGCCCTAAAGGAAGGTGATTTTGCTGTATTTGCTCCGTTAGAATTGCATCAACCACTTTGTGCCTTTGAAAAACCAGCACCAATTCGTAAAATGGTGCTTAAGGTTCATGCTGATTACTTAAAGTCTATGGATAACAAACGCTAGTTAAATTTAGTAGATAAGCCCATTGTCATTTAACCAGTTTTGAATAGGCTCAAGTTCTTCTTGTGTAAATTTATGAGCTATAACTTCGGTTAGTGACTCGGGGGGATAAATTGTCTTACCTTGTGATTTTTGGTAATCAAGGTACATTTTGCCGTACGTAAGACTATTAACATAGAATTCGTAAGTTCTATCTTCTTCTAGTTTGATTGCGCATTCAAAAGACTCATCAAATTTCCAATGTCGTAGAATTGCCACTGCTAAAGGGTATTGTATACCTTCGCATTTTTCTCTTATTTGTTGCTCGGTTAGCGTTAAAACAGTTCGGTTTGCTCGATTGGAACAAAAAGATTCAAGTTCAAACAAAAATGGCAGATACCCAATATTTAAAAGGGAACTTGCTAGCACTACGTAATCAAAAGTAAGAGGTGGAATATGCATATACTTGGCTGTGCAGACTCCAAGTGAAGCCAATGCTATTTCATTATTTTGCTGTACTATTTGGCGACACAGTTTTTTGATTAAAGGAATTTTAAAGTTAAAATTCTGCTCTAGGGCCAAGGCTAGTGCTAAATTTATACTACTAGTTATCCCAATTCTACTAATGGCGTTCGGAATGGATGTGACTGTAGTTCCTGGGTTTGAATAACGTAACGTTTGCGCTGTTCTAATAATTTGGCTAGTAATACCTGTATCGGAACAAATAATGTTAGCTAATTCTTTAACAGATAAATTTGGGTTACCAATTTGGCGGCTTAATTGATTAACTAGCTCTGGCAAACTTGGTATGGAGAGTTCGTCGGTCTTAAGTTCGGCTGCCAGCTTTTTTAATATGAAATTTAGCTCTTGGCTCATTTGGCGTAACTCCAAAAATATTTAGTGGTATGATTTGAATGGGTTTTAAAACTTATTCTTGTCTATTATTTTAGACAATCCCTCGGTTGAGCACACAAAGATTTTATATAATTGTTAACTGAATAAAAAAAAAGGTTACAAGACATGAACACTGCAACAAATATTACAGCTTTAAACCATCGCTTTAGAGGTATTAGAGCTCTCTATGGAGATCTTGATTTTAATAAGTTTATACAAAGCCATGTTTGTATTTACGGTTGCGGTGGGGTTGGTTCTTGGGCGGTTGAAGCGATTGCTAGAACGGCCATTGGTCATATCACTCTGATTGATAACGATGTCGTAGAAGAATCAAATGTGAACCGGCAAAACCCAGCGTTAGAATCTAATATGGGTAAATTAAAAGCCGGGGCTCTAGCGGATCGATTGAGGGATATTAATCCTTTTGTTCAAGTTGAGGTCATCACTACAAGATTGACTGTGGATAACTTTGAAGCAGTTATCCCATGGGATGCAGATATTTTTATTGATGCCATAGATGATTTACCGGTTAAGGCTGCTATTGCAAATTTTGCTTGTAGACAAAAGAAAAAACTAATTTCAGCCGGTGGTTCTGGTGGTAAAACAGATCCAAGATTAGTTCATCTTTGTGATTTAACGGAAGCAACTCACGATCGTTTGCTTAAAAGATTGCGTGATACTTTAAAACGTGAGTATAACTTAGGAAAAAATGGCAAAAAAATAGGTCTCCCTGTCGTGTCATGTGCTCAACAGGTTGTAATGTCTAACAAGGAACAAGATGACGTACCGGCTTTTGGGGCTGGTATGTGTGTGACTGCAACGGTTGGACTTGGATTAGCAGCGTGGGCTGTAGATCAATTGCGGAAGAAATAACTATGTATTATGCAACCAAAGCTGATTTATTAAGATATTTGAGTACCAAACTGCCTCAATATTTGGCTATGAGAAACATAAATGTTAGTAGTGGGTATTTTAAGTGTCTAAATCCCAATCATAACGATGTTTCGTCTTCAATGTATTACGACGCTCAAAAGCACGAAGTGCATTGTTGCGCATGTGGTTGCACGTATGATTTATGGTCTTTGATTGCAAAAGATTTTAATTTAAATGATGGCGATCTTTGTTTTGCCAAAGCTTGTGAATTGTTTGCAGTGACGTTTGATTGTAACCTTGGTCAATGGTGCGATGTAGAAGACATTAAAAAACGAAGTGCTTTAAAACCCAACTCTCCTGTCTCAATTATAGTCCCTAACGCCCCGGCTAAAAATAAAGTTGGGGGCCAGCTTAGTGTTTATTTTGATGAATGTGCAATTAGGGTAAATGACACTAGTTACTTGAGACGGATGGAATTAAAACCTGAGTTGGCAGCACTCTACAATATAGGTTATGATCCTGATTTTCAAAAACCTAATGGTAACAATGGGCCCGCGATTATTATTCCTGTAGCTCCAGACGCTTATGTAGCCTTAGACATCGATTCTAACAGTGACTTAGAGCGTTATGTTGTGGGTAGCAATCATATTTTTGGGGATATTGTTGCAGGTGGGCAAACGGTTTTTATTAACCAAAACGAGTTCGATACGTTAATTTTGTTAGCGAATGGGTATTCAGCTTACACGTTAGCTAATATGTCAGCTATTGGTGAACTAGAACTTTGTTTACAAAAACACAACTTAGAACGAGTGTATTTAATTAGTAGCACAGAAGATGAGGATCCTGATCTTAACAACAATATATGTGAATATTTGGTGAATAAGGGCATTAATGCTTCACTTTTAGATCTATCTTTTCCGTATGGTTCAGTGAGAGAGTTTATTCAACGAGGAAGCGATAAGTTTAGAAAACGTCTTTCTGAGCTGGATGAAATTTTAAAGCCTCATACTAAACAATTACAATTAAATCGAAATGTTGCCAAAAATATTGACCGCGAACAGTTTACGGAACTTGAGCTTGAGCCTGCGGTTTATGGAGTTGTCGCTCCAGCTTGTTTAAGACGTAGTTTGCTAGCGCATTGGCTTTTAGCGACAGAAAATCGCTTTATTTATTGTTCATCTACTGGAGATTGGCAAATTTTTGGGATGTTGATGAGCGATAGAATTAAATTGTATGGTAGTGGTTACAGCTCTAGACTATCAAAAATCTCTCTTTATGAATTAGGTGCAGACGCCTCTTATGATGCTGCTCTGATTTTAAAATGCTTGCTCAGCCAAAGAATAAAAATGCAAAAGAAGTGCTGTTTGATTTTAAATGCTTCCGGCAGAACTTCGAGTTATTTATTTGAATTGATGCGGGAATTATGTGCAGGGTTACGTTCATATAATGTTGTAGTTATTGTGTTCGATTCGGGCCTTAAAACAAGAAGTTTGGATGAGTTTTGTTGCTCCACAATTCAACTAGCTCAAGCAGATAATCAAGATGAAGATAATCCATACGAATCCATGGCGATCAAAATGAAGTTTATCGGGCCTAATGGAGAAGCTTCAGAAAGTTACTTATCATCTGAGGAATTGGTTTAATGGCTTTTTTGCTAAACGAAAAACAAAAGGAAGCGGTAAGTTATATTTCTGGCCCTTGTCTTGTCATAGCCGGAGCAGGCTCTGGCAAAACTAGAGTAATAACAGAAAAGATAGTTCATCTTATAAATGACTGTGGTTACCCAGCTACAAATGTTTGCGCTGTTACCTTTACTAATAAAGCGGCCAAAGAAATGAAAGAACGAATTTCTCAGATGTTGGCGCCAACGCAAATGAAGGGGCTAAGGGTTTCGACTTTTCACTCACTAGGGCTTGAAATTGTACGCAGTGAATACCGTAATCTTGGGTTGAGAACTGGCTTTACCTTGTTTGACGAATACGATCAACATAGTGTTATGAAGGAAATTTTGCAACGTCTATGGGGTGATTTGCCAAGTGAGAGTATTAAAGATAAGACTCTAGAATGGTGTTTTAGAATTTCGCAATTTAAAAACGATTTGCGCCAGCCTGATGATATTTTAAACGCAGAATTTGAAGATGCGCCTTTAGCAGGTATGATCTATAAAGAATATGAAGCTTGTTTGCGTTCATATAATGCAATTGATTTTGATGATCTTATCTTTTTGCCGGTCAAGCTCTTTCGTAACTCTGAAGTGGCTCTTAATCGCTGGCGGACTAAAATTCAATACATGCTAGTTGATGAGTATCAGGATACCAATGAATCCCAATATGAACTAGTAAAACTACTTGTAGCCGTCCATGAGAATTTTACTGTGGTTGGTGACGATGACCAATCTATATACTCTTGGCGTGGAGCCCGTCCGCAAAACATTCCGTTATTGCGGGTAGATTTTCCACGGTTAAAAGTAATTATGCTAGAACAAAATTACCGTTCAAAAGGCAGAATATTACATTGTGCCAACAAGCTTATAGGGAACAATCAACACGAATTTGTTAAAAAATTATATTCCGAACTAGATTATGGGGACAAGATTCGAGTAATAGAAGTACCCAAGGTGGAAAATGAAGGGCGTAAGTTAGTTGCAGACCTTATGGCACACAGGTATGTACATGGGGCTAATTATCATGACTATGCCATTTTATATCGCGGTAATTTTCAATCTCAAGAAATTGAAAAATCGTTACAAGAAAGCAATATTCCATACCGTATAGTTGGGGGGCAAAGCTTTTTTGCCCAAGCGGAAGTAAAGGATTTTATGTGTTATCTGCGCATTATTGCTAGTAGCGAAGATAACAAAGCTTTTTTGCGCATTATAAACGTTCCTCGGCGTGAAATAGGCCCGGCTTCTATCTTACATTTAACAGAGTTTGCCGATAAATACCAATTGTCTTTGCTTGATGCATGTACGGATATGAGAATGCTACATGAGTTAAAGCCGAAGGAATCTGCATTATTTTATGAATTTGGCCAATTGATATTACATATTAAGGGGCTCTTAGCAGATGATACTAGTGATGAAATGCTAAGGCGTATTCCTGAGTTAGTCGGCTATGAACGTTGGCTTAAGGATGATTCTAGCAGTGAAAAAGTTGCCGAAATCAAAATGAGCCATGTAAAAACCTTGCTTGAATGGGTAGGGCGCACCTTAAGAGAAGACTATGAACTTGATTTTTCAATGGCAGTTCAGAAGATGTCGTTGCGAGAATTATTGGATCGTAACGAACAGGATTTTGAATTAGATGAAGTACAGCTCATGACGTTGCACTCATCAAAAGGCTTAGAATTTCCATACGTTTATATTATTGGAATGGAAGAAGGTTTGTTACCTCATCGTAATAGCATTGATGCGGGCGATATAGACGAAGAACGGCGTTTAGCCTATGTTGGTATTACTAGAGCAAAGAGTGAGCTTACATTTTTGCTATGTCGAGAACGCAGAAGTCGCGAAACAGGAAAACAAGCTGTTGAGCCAAGTCGTTTTTTAAATGAGTTGCCTGCTGAGGATCTTGATTGGAAAGATATTACCAAACCGTCTACTGAAGATGAAAAGAAGGCAGCGGCAGCTTCGGCTATGGCTATGCTTGATAAACTATTTCAAAAATCCTAAAAGTACCATTGCGCTAAAAAAGAACTTATTATCACATGGCTTGGTTTCCAAAGCCTTGTAGTCAAAGAGACATGGTTAGAGCTCAAGAACATGTTACTTAATTCAAAGTTAAGAGAGGAACTAAAGAAAGTGTAACTATGTGGGGAACTTATAAAGGAGTTCATGTTGGTGCGAATGGAGGGACTCGAACCCTCACGTCAAAGACACTAAGACCTGAACCTAGCGCGTCTACCAATTCCGCCACATTCGCATTAAGTGTTAAATGAATTTTATCAAATAAATCGTGGTGTTCCCGACGGGAGTCGAACCCGCGACCATCGCCTTCGGAGGGCGGTACTCTATCCAAACTGAGCTACAGGAACATAAATAGTAGTGCTACATTTTAAATTTTCCGATACAAAAGTCAAGGAGATTTAAATTGAAATGAGGGTTTAAAACGTTTAAAAATGAGCTTTCTATTTATTGTTAAAACGTAAAAAACCCCTAAAAATTCCCGCTTAAAAACGTAGACTCAATAGAAGAAAAGTCTCTTAAACCTCCGTTAAATTTCCACATTAGATTCAACTAAATTTCATGGTAAAAAAATCCCCTTTTTTAAAAGGGGATTTGAGTTTAAACTTTAAAGTCTAAATCTGTTTAAGCTGGTTTAACGCTATTAGCCTGCTTTTCTGCTGTAGGGATATACTTTGTGAAGTATCTCATTACAAGTACGAAGAATACAGGTACATAGAAGATAGCAAGCACAGTAGCACTGAGCATCCCACCAATTACGCAGATACCAATTTCGTTACGGCCAGCTGCCCCTGCGCCTGTACTTAAGGCAAGAGGAACAACACCGAGAATGAAGCATAAAGAGGTCATCAAAATAGGACGAAGTCTTATCCTAGCAGCTTCTACAACGGAATTAGTTAAACCACGACCTTGGTCATAAAGCTCTTTAGCGAATTCTACAATGAGGATTGCATTCTTAGCAGAAAGACCAACTGTGGTTAAAAGACCTACTTGGAAGTAAACGTCGTTTTCTAGAGGACTGGTCCATGGGAACAAGGCTGGGAAAACTTGAGTTAAGTAAGCGGCGCCAACAGCCCCAACAACCCCAAGAGGTACAACCAACATTACAGAGAATGGAATACTCCAGCTTTCGTATAACGCTGCTAAGCATAGGAATACGAAGAGCAATGAGATAGCATACAATGACATTGCTTGGTCGCCAGAGAGCTTTTCTTGGAAAGAAATACCATGCCAAGCAATAGTATATTGAGAGCCATCGTTATTAGAGGCATTAAGTTCTTTAACGATTTCTTCCATTTTATCCATAGCTTGACCGGTAGATTTACCAGGAACTGCTTCACCGTTAAACTGAATTGAAGGCACACCGTTGAAACGTTCGAGTCTTGGTGAACCATTGGTCCAAGAAGATTTAGCGTAAGCTGAGAATGGAACGAGTTCGCCTTTGTTGTTCTTAACGTACCACTTGTTAAAATCAGTCTCAGTCATACGAGCATCTGCTTCAGCTTGTACGAAAATCTTCTTAATACGGTTACGATCCATAAAGTCGTCAACATAAGCAGAACCGAAAGCAGTAGAAAGGGTGGTGTTGATATTATCAATACTTAAACCTTGTGACATTGCTTTTTTATAGTCGATGCTGATGTCGAGCATTGGAGTATCATCCATACCGTTTGGACGAACACGAGTTAAGATTTCAGCGTTTTCAGGCTTGGTTGCAAGCCCCATGATCTTGCCTTTAGTTTCCATCAACTTCTCGTGACCGAGGTTTGATTGGTCTTGGATATACATATCAAAACCTGCAGCAGTCCCAAGTTCTGGGATAGCAGGAAGGTTGAAGGCCATAACGATACCGTCACGAATGCCCATTAGTTTAGGGTAGGCACGTTGTACGATATCTTTAGCATGCATGCCAGGGGCTCTACGTTCTGACCAGTCTTTGAGCTTAATAAACGCCATACCTGCGTTTTGCCCAGAACCAGAGAATGAGAAGCCTACTACAGTCATTACAGATTCAACAGTGTCTTTTTCTTCTGTAAGCATGTAGTGTTCAAGTTTGTTGAGGGCAACTCTTGTTCTTTCAATGGTAGAACCTGATGGCAATTGAACCATAGCCATGAGCACGCCTTGGTCTTCTTCAGGAACAAATGAAGAAGGTAAACGTACGAACATGAATGCCATAATGGCACAAATGCCAAAGTAACCAAGGATATATACAGGAATAGACTTAACAACGTGCTTTACAAAAGATACATACTTTTCAGTACAGTACTTAAAAGAAGCATTGAATACCTTAAAGAAATGAGCGGTTATGTGTTGACCGATAAATGTCGCAATAACATCTTTTAGTTTAAGGAAAACACCAAGAAGGCCACGATAGTTAGTATTACGGTAATTGCCTGGTTGTAACAAGGTAGCACAAAGAGCAGGAGTTAAGGTCAGAGCCACAATTACAGAAAGAATCATTGCTGAAACGATAGTAATAGAGAACTGACGGTAAATAACACCGGTTGAACCACCAAAGAAGGCCATTGGAATAAACACCGCAGAGAGCACTAACGCGATCCCAATAAGAGCGCCGGTAATCTGATCCATGGACTTTTTGGTCGCTTCTTTGGGTGATAGATTTTCGGTAGACATAATACGTTCTACGTTTTCTACCACCACTATGGCATCGTCCACCAACAAGCCTATCGCAAGGACCAAACCAAACATGGTAAGAGTATTTATGGAGAAGCCACAAAGTTCCATAATCCCAAAGGTACCAAGAAGTACCACAGGAACGGCAATGGTTGGAATGAGGGTGGCGCGCACGTTCTGTAAGAAGATATACATTACGATGAATACTAATATGATAGCTTCAAAGAGAGTGTGTGCTACTTCATTGATGGAGATTCTGATAAATGGAGTGGTATCAAATGGGTAAACTGCACTAACCCCTTTAGGGAAGTATTGAGACATTTCGCTTACGCTTTTAACGATACGATCAGCAGTGCCAAGTGCGTTAGCACCTGTTGCAAGCTTAATAGCAATACCAGTAGTTTCTCTACCATTAAATTTAGCCCCGAATTGGTACTGTTCACTACCTAACTCAATACGAGCTACATCACCGAGTAAAACACTTGAGCCATCTTGGTTCATCTTAACAATGATGTTTTTGAATTCATCAGTATTTGTTAAACGAGCCTGCCCAGAAATGGTGTAGGTGTATTTTTGTCCAGTAGCTGCTGGTGCACCACCTAAAGAACCAAATGTCACCTGTGCGTTTTGAGTCTTAATAGCCGCCAAAACTTCTGGTACAGTCAATGAGTAGTTATTAAGTTTGTCAGGGTTTAACCAAATACGCATTGCGTATTCAGAACCGAACACGGTAATGTCACCAACACCTTCAATACGACTTAAAGGTTCTTTCATATTAGCAACAGCGTAGTCGGTAAGGTCGGTTTCTGTAACTTCTGGGTTTGAAGAGAGTAAGCCTACAACCATAAGGAAGCTGTTAGTACTCTTCTTAACGTCAATACCATTTTGTTGTACAACTGCTGGCAACTGAGATTGGCATTGCTGAAGTTTGTTTTGAACCTGTACCTGTGCAATATCTGGGTTAGTCCCTGGTTGGAATGTGATTTCAATCTGTGCCTGACCATAAGAGTCAGAAGTTGAACTCATGTACATATAACCATCTAACCCGATCATGTTTTGTTCGATGATCTTGGTAATGGTATTTTCTACAGTTTCCGCATTAGCACCTGGATATGAAGCCGAAATGGATATAGATGGAGGTGCAATGGTCGGATACATTGATATCGGTAGCGTATTTAACGCCAAAAGACCGGCAAGCATGATTACTATTGCAATAACCCATGCAAAAATAGGACGGTCTATAAAAAAACGAGCCATTTTTAACTAATACCTTCTGTAATATTAAAATGTTCCAGATTGGTTATTTCTTGGTTTCAGGGGCAATAGGAGTTACAGGAGCACCTGGACCAATTTTTTGAAGATTGCTGGTAATGATCTTGTCACCAAGTTTTATCCCACTCTTAATGATGTAGTTACCATTAATTTCACTGTTGTAGTCAATTACACGCTGTTCCACGGTATTCTGACCATTTACAACGTAAACAATGGATTTACCGTTGGTTAGACGCATAACAGCTTCTTGAGGAACGAGTAAAGCGTTCTTCTGCACACCTTCATTGATGTTAGCACGCACGTACATGCCTGGTAAAAGCATGTTATCTGGGTTAGGGATCTTAACGCGAACGTTGATAGAACCGGTGCTTTCATCAACCATTACTTCAGAAAATTCTAAGCTACCTTTTTGTTCGTAAACTTGGCCATTGTCGAATAAGATTTCAACTTGGTTACCATTTTTGTTCGGATCAAAGGAACCATTCTTGATATTGGCAACTAAAGCAATATGGTCAGCAACAGACTGTGGTAAATCTGCATAAATTGGATCCAATTGGGTGATGGTAGCTAAAGCTTGAGCCTGAGATGCGGTGACTAAAGCACCTTCAGTAACGTTAGAACGGCCAATGGTACCGGAAATAGGGGCGTAAACCTTAGTATAGTTAAGGTTGATTTGGGCAGTTTTAACATTAGCTTTGGCAACTAAAACAGCGGCTTCAGCGGAGCGGTAAGTAGCCTGAGCGTCATCAAAATCCTGTTCGCTAATAGCTTTGGTTTTAATGAGCTTGGCGTATCTATCGTAACGCAATTGGGCGGTATTTAAGTTGGCCTGTTGTCGAGCAAGTTCAGCTTTAGCGCTGTCTAATTGAGCTTCATACAATGCAGGATCGATCTGATAAAGCTGGTCGCCTTTATTTACAATAGCGCCTTCAGTAAAAAGTCTCTTGATGATAACACCAGAAACCTGAGGTCTAACTTCAGCGGTACGAATGGCTGAAGTACGGCCAGAAAGAGATGAATAAACAGGGACATCCATGGTTTTAACTTCTTGGATGTCAACAGGCATAGCAAAACCACCTTGTGGGCCTTTGGCTGCTTCGTTATCACCACACGCTGTCAATGATAGAGCTACGGTTATTAAGCCGGCTGTTGCAAGGCAGAGCGGGTTTTGTTTCAGTAGCATAATGAAACTCCGTATAAAAATGAATTATGGTATTTTACAAAATGATATTATAATATACATACAATAATGAATGTATGTAAAAATTTATATTAAAATACAAAAAAACGGATCTTGGATGTATATGCCGTGGCTATGGAGGAAAATAATGGTGCGTAAAACAAGAGAAGAGGCGTGGAAAACACGCGAAAAGTTACTACTATCGTCTTTTGAGCTTTTTAGTAAATACGGTTTTGATAAAACAAACTTGAGCGATATTGCGGTCGCAGCTGGGGTGACTCGTGGGGCGGTTTATTGGCACTTTGAAAATAAAGATGAGCTTTTTATGGAGCTTTTAAAGTATCTATCAAAGAGTGAAGAAAATTATTATGAAAATTTTAGAAAAATAGAAATAAATCAAAGCTCGCCGTTGCTTCAGTTTAGAAGTTGGTTGCTAGACTTTCGTGAATTGCTTAACAATAAACAAAAAATGGTATTGTTTCAAATGATGGATTCAATTTCCATCAGTGCTACGGCATCAAATCGTATAAAAACCATGATTCGTGAACAGGGCGTTAAGTTCATTGAAAAAATTGCTTCTTTTTTAAATGCCTGTGTCCGTAGTGGGGAGTTACCTGCTGATTTGGATGTAAACTTTGCCGCAATGCATATTTATTCCGTGTTAGATGGTTATTTTAGAACTTATAGAAACGGCTACAGTAACATCCTAGAAAGAGAACTTGAACGAATTATCGATTTAGTACTAAATGACGTTAAGCTTTTAAAAAAACAGTAGCTTGAGATTATCGAAAAGATACCTCACGTCTAGCCTTTTGAGTTCTAGTTTTATATAACCTTAAATTGGAAAGAAAACTTATATAAAAAGGTGTGTAACGTATAAAATAATATGATTAAAGCATATGATAATCATGTTTGATTTTTGATCAAAAGCACATTATAATCAAAATGTAGTCGTTGGAATATAAACCAAACTAATTAAGGTTTGTTTGACGACAGATATGAGATGGTACTTTAAAAGTGGCCCAAGTAAATATAGCGCTCAAGATTAAAAGCTATGAAAAAAAGAGAAGCCACAAAAAATGTTCAATCTAAGATTTCAACAATTGTTGAGTAACAATTTAAGAAGAAAATATTATGAAAAAGACTCTATTAACTATTGCTTTAACTAGTGCTCTTGCTCTTGTAAATACTGCTGTTGCCGCAGAAGCTGAAACTGGTTATGTTGGTTTAAAGGCAGGCTGGTCACACACTGAAACCCCTTCTTCTCATCACGTTGATAGCGTATGGGCTTCTGAAAGAAATGATTGGTCATATGGTGCTTACGCTGGTTACAATTTCTTCTCTTTCCTTGGGGCAGAAGTTGGTTACGGCTATTATGGTGATTTCAAGAACGCTGGTTCTTACAATGGCACTAAATTAGGTCACTATAAGGTTCACGGGGCTGAACTTGCTCTCGTTCCATCTATTCCTCTTAACGACACCGATGATATCTTCTTCAAGCTCGGTGGTCTCTATGCAAACGTTGATGATGACGCTTTTGGTCACACCGCTTCTGGTGTAGCTCCACTTTTAGGTGCCGGTGTTCGTGTTGCATTTGGTGATGTTTTAGTTCGTGCTGAATACGAATTTGCTCACAAGATTGCTGAAAAAGATGACTTCGGTTATGCTCCAGATCTTAACAACTTCTCTGTAGGCGTTGAATATAAGTTCGGCGGTGCAACCCCTGTTGTAGCTCCAGCTCCAGCTCCAGCTCCAGCTCCAGTAGTTGAAGAACCAAAGACTGAAGTTGTAAACAAACAAGTTACCCTTGATGCAACTGCACTTTTCGGTTTTAACAAGACTGAACTTTCAGCAGCTGGCAAGGCTAATGTAGCTAAGGTTGCTGATGAAATTAAGTCTAACAACCTCCAGAACGTACAGATCAAGGTTGAAGGCCATACTGACCGTCTTGGTTCAGAAAGCTACAACCAAAAGCTTTCTCAGGCTCGTGCTCAGGCTGTAGTTGATGAATTTATCAACGATGGTATTTCTAAGGATAATATTTCTGCTGAAGGTTTCGGTGAATCTACTCCTGTAACTGGTACTTCATGTAACGGTGTTAAGGGCAAGCAGAAGTTAATCGATTGCTTGGCTCCAGATCGTCGTGTAGAAGTTAAGTTCCAGGGCGTTAAGCAGCTCGTTGTTGAAGCTAAGTAATAAAAGTTTCTTTTAAGAATTCAATTCTTCATAACGTTAATGAAAGGGAGTCAGTCTTCGGACTGCTCTCTTTTTTTGTTATTTGATGGGGAATGGAAATTTTAAAGCCGTTGTTTTAATGGCGTGTAGATGGATGAATATTGACAGGATGAATTATGAGTTGTTGTTTTACCACGGCCTTTGCTAAGCAGCGTTGTATTTGGTTAGCTTGGCCTCATGATACGACTAAATGGCCAAATGACTGTATTCCGGCCCAAAAAGAGTTTGCTGCCCTTTGTATGGCGTTATCTATGTCAGCTCCGGTTTTTGTGTTAGTGCCTAAAAAAGATTTGGAACGCGCTAGCTTTATTATTCCACATCATATTAACTTAATTGAAGTGCCTGATAGCCCAATCGATTTTGATGAAATCGCTTTAGTCTCAAAGGGTGAACAAATTTTTGTACTATCCCGGGGGAAGGTTTGGTCACCTAAGCTAGAATCTACTTATCAGCTTTGGCACGACAAGTATCAAGTTCAACGTGAGTCGGTGGACCTTGTATGGCCTCAAGGTGGTTTTTTAACAGACGGGAGCCAATTATTTGTAGCTTTGGCTTCATTGTGGCTTAAGGAAAATCCTAAGCTTACTCTTAGAGATATTGAGGCACTATTAAATAAAGATTTGGGGTTTACTGATTTTGTATGGCTTGCAACAAAGGATATGAACCAAGCTATTCCGCGTTTGGATTCACTTTGTACTATTAGGTCAGATGGAACCGTGCTTGTGAGTAAAGAAAGTGATCCTATGATTGCCTCTTTGACAGAAGAATTAAGCACAACTCTAGATGGGCGTTTAGGCGGAATGGGGCGTAGATTTACGGTATATCAAATCCCTGCTGTGGATAACTTCGAGCTTTGTCGAGCACTAAAATCTCGGGCTCAAGATAGCTATGCCTACCCAACTTATGCCTCAGTTTTACCGATGAATGAAAGATTGTTAGTGCCTTTGTATGGAACAGCTCGCGATAATCAAATTTTAGATTTGATGATGAACATATTTAAAGATCTAGACGTGACTGGGGTTGAAGTTAAGGATATTACCTCTGGTCACATATTGTGGCATACGTTAGGGGTTGGTATTCCTGCGCTAAAAAAGCGTAGCCATAATAAGGTTGGTAGTACCAATTATTCATAATACGTTATCAAACAAATATCCCCATAGAAAAAAATGTGGGGATATCTATTTATGCGGAATGATTTACTTAAATTTGGTCTTGTTCAAGTTCATCAAAATCATCGTCATCAACGTTATCTTCTTCATGCAGGTAACGGATGGTAAATTTAAGAATTTGTTCGACTTGCTTAATAATTTTTGGTGAAACAATGACCACTAATTCAGTAAATGGTTTGTTATTTTCCCATTCTGTTTGGTTGAGAATTGGGTAACATTCACCGCAGACCCCATGAATTACAAATGGATAACCTTCATCAAAGTCAAAAATCCCCTTTAAGCGGAGCACGGCAGAACCAAATTGAGCATTGATTAAATCAAAGGCTCGCAATACGCTAATGCGGTTTAATGGCTTATCGTAATGAAGGCTGATAGTTTCGTAATTTGAATGGGTTTTAAAGGATTTAGACGCCATATTACTAATCTTTACCGGGCTAATTCCAGAGGCAAGCTTAATGTCACCACGTTTGCTATTAACCCATCTCATTACGGTAGCTAAATCTTTTGGGGTGTCAAATACGTCGTATTTTTCAAAGGCTTCAAACGGAATTTCAGTATTACTTGAGGTAAAAATTTCAGCTTCAGGATTTAAGCTGTGGGCGGTAACAATAAGTTCGTTTAAAGCATCTTCAGAGATACGATCCTTTTTACTAACAATGATTTTGTCCGCCATTGCTATTTGCTTAACAGCTTCATAATTTTTTGCCAATTCTTCCTTGCCATTGACGCCATCAAGGACGGTGATAGTGCCAGCAAATGAGTATGCATAGCTGATGTCCATGTCATTAAAGAGCAAGCTAATAACAGGAGCAGGATCTGCAATACCGGTAGTTTCAATAATAACTCGAGTAACGGAAAGTTTACCTTCTTCACGTACTTCGGTTAAATATTGTAATACTTGAATTAAGCCATCTTGGAGGCTACAGCAAATACAACCAGAATCAAGCAAAACGACAGGGTTGTCTGTGCTTATTAGTTTTTGGTCAATACCAATTTCCCCAACTTCATTGATGAGGAGTACTGTTCCTTTCATAACAGGGTTGTTGATAACCTTGTTCAACATAGTGGTTTTGCCACTGCCTAAGAAACCTGTAAGTATTTGAATTGGTACTTGTTCAAGGATATTATCACTCATGTTTTTACCTGTATGTTATTTGGACCTTTTTAGGTCATCTGATTTTAAAGAAGCACCTAAATTTTTTGAATTTTTGCTTTTACTTGCGGCTTTCAGTATTTCATCATCGTCTTCTGGTGGCTCATAGAACTTACTGTAGTCAAAATCATCCTGAAAACGACAATCCTCTTCATCAATGACGTCACCGTTTTCATCGATTGGTAGGCCATCGCTATTGAAGTCAGTATTAGGAGCCCAAAAGCCATTTTCATCTTCGTAATGAAAATTATCGCCGTATTCAGCGCGGTAGCCTTCGTCCACTTCCTCTTGATCTTCGTCGTCATCTATTAAAATAGCTTCCGGATCTTGAGTTAATGGTTGTTGTAAAATTGATTTAAGATGATTTCTGGCGGACATGGTTTCCCTCTTGTCTAGTCTAGTTAAGCATCTTTGTTCAGACGGGTTAAGCGCTGTCTCATGGTTCCCTGAATAAAGTTTTCAAGGCAGCCAAGGACGCATCGTCTGATGTCTTCATGTTCTATTAGAATATCATGATAGCACTCACCAAATCTGTATAAAATAGGCGGTACCGGATCTGTGTCATGGAGTGTAACAAATTTTTCAGTAGCTTTAGGATCAACTACCTTATCATCCGTCCCTAAGAGAAATAGGGTTGGAATTTTAAATTCTAGTTTACTATGAGCAAGTTCAGCCACGGCTTTTTGAAGGGCTAAAATCCATGAGGCACTAGCCATGCCTGAACGGCATTGTGGATATTGTTCATAGAGGGCAAAATATTTGTTATGCTTCTGTTCATCATGCGTGTTGGCATTCACTCCAAAAATTCTGGGCTTAAAGATTTCTTTGCTGTGATAAAGAGGCTTAGCTTTATTGAGTAAGATGGAATCTAGCCAATATTTAAAGCGTGCATAAGCATGGATTAAACAAGGGTTATGCGGATAGATAGGTTGAATGAGTGGGGAAACAAAAATAGCGCCGACTAAAGCTTCTGGGGCTCTATTATGCATTAGATACAAGAGGGTAACAGCGCCCCCCATGGAGACTGCCATGATAAATAAAGGGTAGCCTTTAGGTAGTTGGTTAATAACCCGATCAAGGTCTGCCACATAGGTCATAAATGAGTCTATATGGCATACTTCTTTGTCTGGATAAGGCCGACTATTGAACCCTTGGAACCTATGATCGTAGGCATAGACATCCATTCCAAGATTCATAAGTTCAATGCATGTTTCTTCGTACTTTAGGTTTAGCTCGTTGCGTCCATGAACCAACAAGACTATACCTCTAGACTTGTTGGCCTTGTAGTGTACAGCGTGTAGCTTTTGGCCGTCAGCCCCATAAAAACAGCAAAAATTTCGGGTCTGATTCTGATTCATTTAAGATTTCTTCCTAGCAACCTTGATTACATTAGGTACTGCTTTAATCTTACGGATAATGTCAGCTAAATGAATGCGATCGCGTACGGTCACAACTAAGTTTAGTACGTAGATCTGACCTTCTTTTTCTTCAGAACTAATACCATCAATATTAGCCCCAGCTACCGAAACTGCATTACTAATTTCCCCAAGAATCCCTTGATGATTCTTGATTTCAATGCGCAAGGCAGATTCAAAGACACAGTTGCAGGCATTGTTGTTATCCCAAGTAACATTGAGGAATTTAGCAGACTGTCCAGCTGTGAGTTCTTTTAAGTTAGGGCAATCTGCCGTGTGTATAACTAGGCCTTTGCCTGGGTTTACATGAGCAATAATTGAATCGCCTGGGATAGGGTGACAACAGTTAGCGTACACATAACTAAGGCCACCAGTACCATTAACTGCAGTTGGAGAAATTGTAGCGTGTGGTACAGTTCCGATTGGTAGATCCATAGTTTGACGATTAAGTAACTTATTGGCTGCAATGACGGTGAAAATATTGCCTAAAGCGATATCTGTGTATAACTCTTCAATCGAGTTTTTACCAAATTCGGCTAATACTTCCTTTACTCTTTCTTCAGGAATATCTTCAATGCGGGTATTACCAATTGCGTTCTTCAATAGACGTTTACCTAGGAGTTCGCATTCTTCGGATCTTAAGCCCTTTAGATATTGTCTAATGCGGCTTCTAGCCTTAGAAGTAACTACGCTGTTAAGCCACATGGCATTAGGTTTAGCGTAAGGTGAAGTTACGATTTCTACGCTTTGGCCAGATGACAAAGGTCTAGTCAATGGGAACGGATGGTGATCGACACGGGCCCCTACACATCTTTGGCCAATGTCAGAATGAACGGCATACGCAAAATCAACAGGGGTGGCGCCAATAGGGAGCTCAAAAATTCGTCCTTCTGGGGTAAAGACATAGATTTCTTCAGGGAATAGATCGCGTTTTACGTTTTCAATGAATTCGAAAGAGTTACCTGCGCTTTGTTGAAGTTCAAGTAGGCTTTGTAACCAACGTTGGGCATGAATTTGGGCGGTAGAATCGACTGAATTAGAACCATTTTCTTTATAGTACCAATGTGCAGCTACCCCTGAATCGGCCATTTTATCCATGTATTCAGTACGGATTTGAATTTCAATAGGTACCCCATGCGGACCAACAAGCGAAGTATGGAGCGATTGGTAACCATTGATTTTTGGAATGGCAATATAATCTTTGAAGGTACCTGGTCTTGGCTTAAATAGGTTATGCATATGGCCAAGCACGCGATAGCAATTATCTACAGTATCAACGATTACTCTAAAGCCGTAAACATCCATGATTTCGTGGAATTGGCATTCCTTGTGGACCATTTTTAGGTAGATTGAGTAAATGTGTTTTTCGCGGCCTTGGACTCGATACACAATGTTAGTTTCAGCTAAACGGCCTTTAATATCTTCCAAAATGGAATTTATAATTTCTTTTCGGTTGTTTCGTGCTTTTTTAACAGCTTCCTTAAGAACGCGGTAGCGCATTGGGTACATGGCTTGGAACCCAAGTTCTTGGAGTTCGTTTTTAACGCTATTAATCCCTAAACGGTTGGCAATGGGAGCGAATATTTCGAGCGTTTCTTTAGCGATACGACGGCGTTTATCTGGACGTAAAGCGCCAATGGTGCGCATGTTATGAGTTCGGTCTGCAAGCTTTATGAGGATGACTCTAATATCACTAGTCATAGCCATAATCATTTTGCGGAAATTTTCGGCTTGAGCTTCGCGGTGATCTCTAAATTGTAGCTTATCGAGTTTGGTAACCCCGTTGACTAAGTTAGTAACTGTATCACCAAATAATTTACGTAAATCGTCTTCAGTGACAGGGGTGTCTTCAACTACATCGTGAAGCAAGGCCGCCATGATAACTTCAGCGTCTAAATGCATGTCAGCTAAGATACTAGCTACGGCTATAGGGTGAGTGATATAAGGCTCACCACTCGATCTCGTTTGGCCTTCATGGGCATTCTTAGCAGTTATGTAGGCACGTTTAATTCTCTCTACCTGATCTTGAGGTAGATAGCTGAGCAAAACTTTTTGGAGATTCTCAAATAAATACACGGTAGTACCCTAGGTTTTACAGATACAGCAGGCCAAATAATAATTTTAATAATTATATCACCATGTAGGTCAACAATATAAAAAAAGCATGGCTTAAAGGCCCCAAAACTAAGGAAATTCGGTCTTAAATAACAAAAAGGACAGTTGTGGGTATTACAACTGTCCTTTAGGGACTACAAACTAAAAAGTTTTAGCTCGTAGTTTTAAATATTGTCTATTTTTAGTCAAAAATAGCAGTATTGTCGAGTGCAGGTAAATCTGCGCTATCGTTATAATCGTCGGACTTACGCAGTCTGCCTTTCTGGTCCTGCTTGTCCATAAATTCTTCCGAGATTAACCCTTCTTCGATTTCGCGAAGAGCAATTACCGTTGGCTTGTCATTTTCAACTTCAACCAGCGGATCACAACCGCTGACAGAGATCTGACGAGCACGACGAGCAGCAGTAAGTACAAGGTCAAAACGATTACCAACTTGTTTTACTGCATCTTCAACTGTAACACGAGCCATTATGAAATTCCTAAAGAAAGTAAAGAAGACTTATGATTGTACATAAACCGGTGTCTATGCGGGATCCACACATTTTATCAGAAACAATCGAATCCTGCTATAAATATCACCAAGTTTACTTTAATCTAAATAGCCGCTGAGGAGATCATCGATAACATCTTTATGTTTTTCTTCCTGATTCTTGCGAGTATGTCTAAAAGAATTCACGATACTCCATAAAGCGTCGAGGCTTTCATCGAACTTATCATTGATAATACAGAACTCATATTCATTGAAGTGGCTGATTTCACGCTGAGCTTTTTCCATACGGCCAGCAATGACATCTTCTGAGTCCTGTCCTCTTTTATGAAGGCGGGTGTTAAGTTCTTCAAGGCTTGGAGGCAAAATAAAGATTGATTGAGCATCCGGTTCAAAGCGACGCATTTGTTGTGCCCCCTGCCAATCAATGTCCAAGAATACATCTTGGCCATTGTTAAGCGCTTGTTGCACCAATTCTCTTGAAGTGCCATAGAATTTATCAAACACTTGTGCCCATTCATAGAAGGCTTGGCGATCTATTAACTTTTGAAATTCTTCTTTGGAGACGAAGTGGTAATGAACTCCATCAATTTCTCCAGGACGTGGCTGACGGGTAGTGTGTGATACCGATAAATACATGGAATTGTCTTGATTATGGGTATCAAATAAAGCCTTGAGTAGACTTGATTTGCCAGCACCACTTGGTGAAGAAATAATAAATAAAGTTCCTTTCATCATAGACCTCTAAAATTTTTCCAGGCACGTTCATCAAATTCAGGTTCTTCCTCTTCTTCGCTTGAAGATTCAGTTGCTGATGCTGGAATGCCGTGGGTTTTTTGATAATTTAAAATTGCATCATCAGCTTCTTGGCTATTATTTTCATGTAAGCCTTCATAAAAGCTACTGAGTAATTCACGTGCTTCAATCACCCCTAGATTACTAACCCCTGAAAATGGAATGACATCAAAATGGCCACCAAATTCTGTTAGTTGTTTTTTAACATCATATAGAGCTTTACGGCGAGCATTTACTGCTAACTTATCGGCTTTGGTTAAAAGAATGATGATTTGCAAATTAGCCATCACCGCCCAAGTAATAACTTGACGGTCTAAATCTTTGAGTGGATGTCTGATATCCATAAGGACAACCACTGCTTTAAGAGAAGCTCGCTTTTGCAAATATTCGGTAAGAGCGCGTTGCCACTTCTTTTTGACTTCAAGTGGCACGTCCGCAAACCCGTAACCAGGAAGATCCACAATACGTCTATTCTCTTCTATTTCAAATAAGTTTATAAGCTGGGTTCGACCTGGGGTTTTACTTGTTTTAGCAAGCTTCTTTTGATTGGTAAGAGCATTGAGTGCAGTTGATTTGCCGGCGTTAGAACGTCCAACGAAAGCAATTTCAATACCTTCATCAGCTGGTAGTTTGGTAATATCAGGAGCGCTGGTAATAAAGTGAGTTTTAAAAAAATTAACCATATTTGCCTTTCCAATGCCTTGTGATGCGAAATATATTGCCTATTTTAACCTGTTTATGGTTAAAAAGGCTATCCTGGTTGAATTCAGGGTAGCCTTGGACAGGTTAAATATTGGTTTATGACAGAACCTATAAACCAAGTGATGCTAATAGATCATCAGTGTTGTTGTCTTGATTTGGTTCTGTTTTCTTTGATTCTGTTTTTTGAGATTCTTCTACGCATTCATTTGGGGAGGTGTAGTCCGCAATGATTGCATCAGGATCAACATCAGAGCTTGGAACAAAATTGTCCATTTGTTCAAAGTTGGTGTTATCCATAGCGAGTTCCATGTAGAAAATATTATTCTTTTCAGTAAAGAAAGATACTCGGTAGGCTTTTGGTTTATCTAAATTTGCGTTGACGCTAATTCTAACCATGCGATTTAAAGTGAGCATTTTTGGTTGGCTTTGAGTAATTGAAGTACGCAAATCATGGCTGATTTTAGAGGTAAAATCCCCTAAGATCTGGTTCATAAGTTCGCCCATTACGTTACCAACTTCATCAGAGGTGTATACGGTAGCTAATTCTTCCTTTGGTAGGCCCATGTTGAGCAGATAATTAGAATAAACTTCCATGGCAGCGGCAGCGGTAAAGTTAATTACAACTAGTCCAGAAAATGCACCGTCAAACAAAACAAAGCAACCGATGTCTGGTTTAAGACATGTTTTGCTGATGTTTTGCACCATAGGTGAAAAATTAATATCGTGATGTGTAGCTTCAGATAAAACAGAGCTCACTGAATGACATAATTTTAGTAAGAAATCTGTGTTAGTAAAAACCCCTTTCTTTTTTTTCTTTTTGTCCTTAAGGCTCATTTTTTACTCCGAAGTTAAGCATGCTGAAATATAGATTTAGGCATATAAAAAAATAGGTGTGGTTTTATTCTAAGATAAATTTATTTATGGATGTTAGGAGCAAATGTGTATAGTTAGATTAATCTCATACTCCCAACAAAAAAGCCTCGTAAAAACGAGGCGGAGGGGGGTAACGCATTCTTAGCATAAAGCCAGCGTTTTATTTGGCCAGTGCTTATTCTTTAGGTCGGTATTTAAGAAACTCTCTTAAATAGTAGAATTGATAAGGAATAATGAGGATTACCCCACCTACTAAAAAAAGAGCCATGTAATTATCGGGAATTGGAGGGAAATCAAAAAAATGGCAAGATACGCCTGCTAGAAGCATACAGATGCCAAGGCCATAAAGAATTTTGGTCCATATAGGCGCTCTGACAATCAATTTCATGTTAGTTTGACTCCTCTAAAATATAAAACCTAGGTAGGTAAAAGGGCACTTATCATTTAGCAAAACTTGGGGTAACTTAGAGCATGAGTTTTACGTATCAGAGATAAGTGTTTTAAGAAATTTAGCTCCATCCTGACTGCTCCCATGGGTAAGCCCGTGGGGTTCTGATTGTCAAGTGTAAATCTGTTTGAATCAGGACTTTTATTACCAAGCAGTCCTACGACCACATTAGCGGTAAATTTCTGTCTTACGACAAGGAAGTACAGTCAATCTTCCTAACATCTAGGTTATATATTGTTCCATACTAATGTCAAGTAGTAAAAATATAGTTTTTCATAGAAAAAGCGACTTTCATCCCACACGCAAGCGTGTGGGTTTTACGTCGCAATTTATAACCTAATCTAGGGGGCAATTCTAGAAATTCATGTGTTCTTTGTGCTTACGCTTAACTGTACTTAGCCTTCATGGAGTAGCATGAAGGCTATTAAAGCTACTCTATATTGAGGCTCTTTAGTTTACGGGTTAAGGTGTTGCGGCCCCAACCTAATAAGCGAGCGGCTTCTTGTTTATGCCCATGGGTAAATTCTAAGGCTGTTTCAAGCAGAATTTTTTCAAATTCAGGCACTGCAGTTTCGAGAATGTCAGTTTCACCATTAGCAAGATGAACAGAGGCCCAGGTACGTAAAGAAGTTTGCCAAGAGTCAGTTTCTGTTTTGTTAGAGAACTGTGGGGTGATACTAGAAGTATCACTAGTCGAAGCGAGGTTAGAATCTTGGACTTCTATTTGTTCATGGTGTTCAGTTACATGGTGTTCTGCATTATGTAGATCTGGAGGCAAATCTTGCAAGGTTGCTTCTTGACCTGGCGCCATTACTGTGAGCCAGCGACAAGTGTTTTCTAATTGACGCACGTTGCCAGGCCATGGCAATGCACACATATAAGCTTCGAGTTCAGGACTTAAAAGTTTTGGTTCGACATTTAATTCTTTAGCTGCATTTTTAAGGAATCTACGAGCTAGCATGGGAATATCTTCACGGCGATCTTTAAGAGGCGGAAGCTGAATGCGGATTACGTTTAGCCGGTAGAACAAATCTTCTCTAAATTTGCCTTCATGAACTAATTTTTCTAAGTTTTGATGGGTTGCAGCAATAATACGGACGTCGACAGAAATAGATTGGTGGCCGCCAACACGATAGAACTCGTTATTGGCTAATACACGTAATAATCTAGTTTGCACATCTAATGGCATATCCCCAATTTCATCTAAAAAGAGGGTCCCTCCATTGGCCTGTTCAAAACGACCTTGGCGTGAAACGTTAGCACCTGTAAAAGCACCTTTTTCATGACCAAAAAGTTCAGATTCAATTAATTCTTTAGGAATGGCAGCCATATTGAGGGCAATAAATGGTTTGTTGGCTCGAATGCTATGTTTATGTAAAGCATGAGCTACAAGTTCCTTACCAGTCCCTGATTGACCGTTTATGAGTACGCTTATAGAAGAGCGTGACAAGCGCCCAATGGCTTTAAACACTTCCTGCATAGACGGTGATTCGCCGATAATGTCTGATGTGGTGTCTTCGGCAATGGTAGAAACTGTTTTTTGTAATTGTTCGTTATACTGGTTTTCGGCCTTTTGGACGATGCTGATAGCATCATCAATATCAAATGGTTTGGGAAGATATTCAAAAGAGCCACTCTTGTAAGAATTTACGGCACTTGTAAGGTCGCTGTGAGCGGTCGTGATGATAACGGGAATAGAGGGATTTAATTTATGCACTTCTTGTAGCATGGTTAACCCGTCTATACCAGGCATTCTGATATCGGAAATTATGATTTCAGGCATGTCCTTGTTTAAAGCTGCTAATAATGACTCTCCATCTTTAAAAGTCCGGGTAATATATCCTTCTTGGCTTAAAGCTTTATCAAGAACGAAGCGGATGGAGCTGTCATCATCAACGATCCAAACTTTTGCTGACATTAGATTACTCCTTTAATGGGATATAAATAGAAAATTCTGTATGACCGCAACGGCTAGAACACTCAATCTTGCCTCCATGCTGGTCTACGATGTTTTGAGCTATAGGTAACCCAAGCCCGGTCCCGCCGTTACGTCTGGTCACCATTGGATAAAAGACGGTATCCATGATTTCAGGGGGAATGCCAGGACCGTTGTCTATAATTTGGATGCATAAGGCCATACGCGCAATTTTGCCGTGGATACTTACGCCTAATTGCGCTCGGGTGCGAATAATGATTTCACCGGTACTATCTTGGTTTTCTTTAAGAGCAAGGATAGCGTTGCAGACAATGTTTAAGACTGCCTGTTCAAGCTGTTCTGGTGACATCATAATCTCTGGGATAGAGGGGTCGTAATCGCACTTGATCTTAATATTTTCGGGCAAATCCATAGAAACTAGGCGCCGTACTTTTTCGAGCACCAAGTGAATGTTTTCTAAGGTATGAGGATGAGCCTTTTGTGGACCTAATAAACGATCAACGAGGGCCTTTAATCGATCGGCTTGTTCAATAATAACTGAAGTATATTCTTTGATGTCATCAGCCTTATCATTGTCTTTAAAGAGGCGTTCAAGTAGTTGAGCTGCTCCTCTAAGGCCACCTAGTGGATTTTTTATTTCATGAGCTAAGCTTCTTATGAGTTCGCGCGCCGCTTGCTGTTGAGAATGTTGTTGAATTTCCTGGTTGAGCTTCTTTTGTTGGTCAATCTTTCGTATTTCTAAAAGATTGTATGATTTACGCATTATTGCAGCAGGAGTTACGGAAACTTCACACAGAATTGGTTGGCCATCGGTAACGAAGCTTACTTCATAATCGATATAACCGATATCCTTTGAATGGCAGTGCTTGATTCGATCAAGGTCAATAGTGGTGTAATCAAACGCTTGAGAAAGCGGAACATTGATAAATTTGCGGGCGCTGATCCCAAATAATTGTTCGGCTGCGGAATTGGCATAGCGAATGGTCAATGAGGTATCAACCAAAAAAATGGCTGTGGCCAGATTGTCTAAAATTTTACCTGTAAGTTCATTTGAGTTGGTCATAATACGTCTCTTTTGGTGCAACGAACCAAATTGGTGCAAAGACTGCACCAATTTTAACTTATTACAGCAAAGAGAGTATAAAAAACTAATTGCGCTTAATTGATGCTCTTAACACAACAAAATGTACAGGTTGAGATGCAATAATCTTACCATTTTTAAGAACTAGCTTAACTAAAACGTTATATTCGCCTCTAGCGAGTGCAGGCAGTTCAACTTTGTTTGAATTGTTGGTGGAGGCATAGAGAGAACCGTTTACATAAGCTTTAAGAGCATAGTCTTCTCTTGGTCTTGGGGTGATGTTAGTACTAATGGTTACTAGGCCATTATTAGCGCGAATTTGTTCCCCTTGGGTTGGGCTAACTATGTTGATACGGTAGTTTGAGTTAGCCATGTAGCTACCGTTATTGATAGGTAGTGGGTTGGGGGTGTAATTACTGTCGTAACGGCTCACAGCAGGCTTAGGGCCACTTCCATTTAAAGAACCTGTGCCTTTTACATTGATTGATTTGGCATTATTTTGGCGGGCCATACGTTCTTCGTCACCGTAATGTGTGACTCCATTTTCATCGACCCATTTGTAGACATTGTCGGCTTGCGCTGAACTAATGAATATGGTAGTAATAGTTGCTACAACGGCAAGAAAAAAATATTTAGACATAGGTGTATACCTCGGTTTTGGCTACGGTGATTGGGCTTTACTTTGAATTTAGCACAATTGTAATTAATTGCATCTGTAATATGTAATTATTGTATTAAGGATCAGAGTTTCGCCTATTAAATATTAAGACTAGGAATATGATTAAAAATGTAGCGACGTGAAATAGAGATTATTTTATAAGCTTTTCTCTTTTTTTCTTGCTAAAAATTCAATTTTAGTATATCAAAGTCCATAGCTTTACCAAATGGACCATGATATGACTGACACCAAAGAAATTAAGTGGAATTTTAGCCACTACATCGACTCTCACGGCCGTACATACATCA
>OIYF01000035.1_pt1 | contig 75331 bp, 73 predicted proteins | sample 1587971 | NCBI WGS metagenome assembly OIYF01 (sample SAMN03283248) | human gut metagenome | biome: human-associated habitat; material: feces | host: Homo sapiens | place: Peru | collected 2012 | reverse complement strand
ACCAGTAAAGCATTCCAGTTCAAGCTCTCGAAGCAGGGTATGGAGCAATCCATGTCCCGCGTTGGGCATTGCATCGATAATTGCCCAGTGGAAGGGTTCTGGGGAATTGTGAAGACAGAGATGTATTCTCTGAATAAGTTCAGTAGCGGCGACGAGGTGCGTTCGGCCATCGACCAATACATCCATTTTTACAATTACGAACGTTTTCAGGAACGATTTGGAGTAAGGACTCCAATGGAAATTCGTATGGCAGCTCTGCACGCGAAGAACCCGGAACAGTTCCCGATTACCGAGAACAAACGGATTCAGAAATACAAAGCGAAATTTGCGGCATAACAAAATGCCGCAAATCCCATGTTGATGCTAAAACACCAACATGGAATTTACGGCTATAAATTTTTTGGATATTTACCATGTCTACCTTGACAGGGGCTGATCATAGCGGACAGGCTTTTTTGATTAAAATAAACTGGTAGGAGAAAAACGGGGACAGCACGAAACAGAATTACAACGATTCAAGAATTCGGTAAACAAAGCAGAATTAGATACAGGAAAAGCGCCCAGATGAACCAATCGATCAATCCCCTGAACAAAATCAGAATAGACAGAATAGGCTGGGAAAGAACGAAAATCAAAAAAACCAATAGGAAGATTAAGTGCTTTCGCCGTTTGAATCGCATGCCACGATCCACCAGAGGATTTGGCCGCAAGGACAAAAATCCCACGAGCAATACCACTTTGCAAGCGATCACGCTCAACCAAACGTGCTGGCGAAGCATTCGTCCCCAAAGGATACTCACTAAGTAAACAACCGCCAGTATCAATAATAGACTGACTAAGAACACGATTTTGTGAAGGATACACTTTTTCCAAAGACGTAGGCAAAACCCCAATCAAAATTCCATGAGCATCCAGCCCTCCACGATGCAAAGCCGTATCAGCACCCAAGGCCAATCCAGAAACAACAGCCCATCCGTGAGAGGCTGCAAAAGAACCGGCATGAATACCTACTTTTTCCAAGATAGGAGAAAGAGAGCGGCTCCCAATCATAGCAAGGCATTTTTTCTCCAACGCAGAAATGTTACCCTTATAAAAAAAGAAAATAGAAGGCACCGATAAATCGAGCAAAGAAACCGGGAAACGTGGATCCGTAAAGAAAAAAGAATGGATATCCATGTCTTCTTGCTTTTCCAAAATCAACTGACTTGATGAAAGAACTTCAAGAAACGCACCTTCATCCGGCAAAGAACGAATCCGCCCGGGAAACTTTTTTTGCATATCCATCAAAAGAGAAAAAGCAGCACGAAAAGAATCAATACCAGCAATCTGATTTCGGAAATCAAATAAGGTTTTCCGACCAATACCTGGAACTGACAAAAAAGCCAGACAGCAGGCAATAGGATGTAACATAATCAATCAACTCCTATCTCAACTCCTATCAAAAAGGAATCGGGAACTGCTCAAAATACTTTTTTTCGCAAAACGAATGAAAATCAGCTTCTGATTCAAAAGGTCGCTTTCGATGAATGGCTTTATACAAAGAAACTAAAAGCATAAATCCTTGATATTCAAATCGAACCTTTTTAATTCCAGGCGAATATTTGGCCAAAATTTCAGGGGTGATTCCTGGCAGAGAAGCAAACAAAGATTGATAAAATTCAGACTTAAAAATATTCTCCTCCATAGAACGTGCTTTTTCCATCCATAAAGGATCATCTATTTCTTTATAATAAGCAGAACGAGAGAAATACTGACACAAAGACAGCTTATCTAATACAATGTCCCAAAAGGAAAAGAGAAATCCCCAAATCGAAGTAAAATTATAATTTGCTAATGAAGCGCCTTCAGTCTTTGAAAGGCCTAAAAAAGCAACGGTAAAAGGGAACCTCTTCGAAGCACGAACTCCAACAGAAGAATCCGTGACTGAAATTAAGAAAGGATCATAAATTTCCATAATTTGCTTTGCTGCAAGGATCCCATAAGAGATACCATCCAAAGAAGGTTTACAAGAAATAATTCTATCTGAAGATAAAGAGAACAACTCGCACAGAGATTTACAGGCTTTTTCATCTAAAGAAGAAATGATACGAAAATCAAAGCCGCCATCGTTCATTTCATGAAACAAGCGAAACAAAGTAGGTGAAGAAGAAGAGCCGCTGCCATTTAGAATCTTTGTAAAAAGATTATCCAAATGAAGAACAACTCCGGCATTAAAATGCTCTACATGCAATGTACGACCGACCACAAAAAGAGTGACACTGCGCGCATATTTCATTAGATGACGTTTACATGCCTCAAAATGACTGCCAGAAGTCAAGATATCATCAATCAAAAGAACATCTTTTCCTTGAATCAATTCCGGGTTTACCACTTCGATATTTTGATAGACTTGCTCAGGGCTGCGCAAGTGAAGAGACTTATGGAACTCGGCACTGTCATTGCAGCATACCAAGCAAGATGATGCGTCAGTTATCTCTTTTTGGGGATCCACAGAAGCCATAATGCGTTTAATCAAAGTATGAACCGCAGTTTTCCCATTTTTCAGTACTTTAGAAGGAGGAACAGCAACAAGAGCACAATGCCCAACAAGCTCATGGCATAAAATCTTAGCCACATAATCAACCTCTTTAGGTGAGTTTTGCTTAAAGCCCAGTACAAAAAATTGGGATCGATAATCAATATAGCTGGATGGTTCTTTATTAAAAGTCACAGGAATATAACTACATAAGTAAAATAAATCTACTTGACTAGACCGACAGTTATTTCTGAAAATAAAAGAGTCAGAAGAATCCATCGACTCCTCATGTAAAAGAGAGATAAGAGAAAATCCATTATTATAACGATCCTCAACAGGAACAGCTGCTGGGTCAAATGGATTATCTAACATCTGTGCCGGAACTAAAGAAGTGGGAATGGAGCAAAATAATTGTTTGCACTTCATAAAGAAAACACCTCCACAAGAAAAAACCGTAGCATTATCATACTACGGTTCAAAGAAAAAATCAGAAAAAAGAATAATCACAGAACCAAGAACAAACTTTAAAAATCCAAAAAGCCAAAATGATAGCAATAAAAAGGTAAATATGCTATAATATTACCTGCATAACAGGCATATTCCCTAATCAAAATATCAAAGCTTTAATCAACATAGCGTATCAAATACAACAAAAGCTCAAAGAGTAAACAAGATACCAAGAAAAATGCTAAAGAAGGCTTAACTGAATTTACAAAGGAAGTGTATCTATGAAAATCACGACAGAAGAAGCTCAGAAGATCGCTCTTCTTTCCCGTCTGTCCTTTGTGGACGAAGACCTGGAAAAGATGAGAGACTCCATGAACAGCATCCTCACCTACATGGAAGAACTGAACCAGTATGATACGACTGATGTAGCGCCGACCGTGCATGCCGTCGAGCAGTACAATGTCATGCGCGAAGACGTCCCGCATCAGTCTTTTACGAATGAAGAAGCACTCATGAATGCGCCGGAAAAGGAAGACGGCTATTTCAAAGTGCCGAAGATTATTTAAGGAGGCAGCCGAGTGAAATACACGATTCATGATCTCCATGAACAGCTGGTGAAAAAGGAAATCTCCGCTGTCGAACTCACAAAGAAAATCATCGCGCATCGTGACAGCGTAGAAGGGGACATCCATGCTTACCTTTCTACCTCTGATGAGAGTGCGCTCTCTGTCGCAGCAAAGGTCGATGCAAAGATCGCCGCCGGAGAAGAGATCTCCGATCTTGCCGGTATCCCGGGCGCGATCAAAGATAATATGTGCATCAAAGGCGAGACTTGCACCGCGGCCTCCCGCATGCTCGAACACTGGGTATCCCCGTATGATGCGACTGTCATCGAAAAGCTGAAAGGGGAAGGCTATATTTCTCTGGGCAAGACGAATATGGATGAATTCGCCATGGGTTCTTCGACCGAGCGCTCCGCCTTCGGACCTTCCCGCAATCCGTGGAATACGGACTATGTACCGGGCGGCTCCTCCGGTGGCTCTGCGGCAGCTGTCGCTGCGAATGAAGCCATCTGGTCCCTCGGCTCGGACACGGGCGGATCTATCCGTCAGCCGGCGTCCTTCAATGGCATCGTCGGTCTGAAACCGACCTATGGCCTTGTTTCCCGTTACGGCCTTCTGGCTTTCGCATCGTCCCTTGACCAGATCGGGCCGCTCGTCAAAGACGTCACCGATGCAGCCATCGTTCTCAATGCGATCGCAGGCCATGATCCGCGCGACTCCACGTCCATCCCGCAGGAAAAGAAGGACTACAAGAAAGCCCTCGTCCGCGATGTCAAGGGCATGAAGATCGGCGTACCGAAGGAATTCTTCGGCGAAGGCATCAAGGAAGAGACCAAGGCAGCGATCGATGCGGCTCTTGATTTCTACCGCAAGGAAGGCGCGGAGATCGTCCCCGTCTCCATCCCGCATATCAATAGCGGTGTCTCTGTCTACTACATCATCGCACCGGCAGAAGCCAGCTCGAACCTCGCCCGCTATGACGGCGTCAGCTACGGCTTCCGTGCACCGGGTGAAGATATCATCGATATGTATATCAAGACCAGAAGCCAGGGCTTCGGTGAAGAAGTGAAGCGCCGCATCATGCTCGGGAACTACGTCCTCTCTGCCGGCTACTATGATGCGTACTATCTGAAAGCGCTCAAAGTCCGCACCCTCCTGAAACAGGAATTCGACGAAGCCTTCAAGCTCTGCGACGTCATCGCAGCACCGTCGGCTTCCGGCACCTCGTTCAAATTCGGAGCCTTCTCCGATCCGCTGTCCCTCTACATGGAAGATATCTGCACCGTACCGGTGAACCTCATCGGCGCGCCGTCCATTTCCATTCCGGTCGGTTTCAAAGACAGCATGCCGCTCGGCATGCAGCTCATCGGCAAGACGCTCGCCGAAGAAACCATCCTGCAGGCAGCCTACACCTTCGAACAGGCTCATCCTGAATTCACCAAAACCGCGCCAAAAGGAGAGATCAAGGAATGAAATATGAAGTAGTCATCGGCCTTGAAGTCCATACCGAGCTTCAGACCACCACCAAAATCTTCTGCAGCTGCAAGACATCCTTCGGCGCAGATCCGAATACCAATGTATGCCCTGTCTGTCTCGGTCTGCCGGGCGTGCTGCCGGTCCTGAATAAGAAAGTCCTCGAATACGCTGTCCGCGCCGGTCTTGCTCTGAACTGCGAGATCTCCCGCTTCAGCAAATTCGACCGCAAAAACTATTATTACCCTGACCTCCCGAAGAATTTCCAGACCTCGCAGTTCGACCTGCCGATCTGTGAACACGGCTACCTCGATGTCGAAGTCGACGGCGAAGTGAAGCGCCTGCGCATCACACGCGCCCATATGGAAGAAGATGCCGGGAAACTCGTCCATCACGGCACTTCCATCACCGATTCCGATTATTCGCTGGTCGACTATAATCGTACCGGCACGCCGCTTCTGGAAATCGTATCCGAGCCGGATATGCGCTCTGCCAAAGAAGCTGTCGCTTACATGGAAAAGATGCGCGCGATCCTGCAGTACGTAGGGATTTCCGACTGCCGCATGGAAGAAGGAAGCCTGCGCTGCGATGCGAATGTCTCTGTCCGTCCTGTCGGTCAGAAAGAGCTCGGCACCAAGACAGAGATCAAAAACATCAATTCCTTCAAGGGCGTAGAACGTGCGATCGAGTATGAAGCGATGCGTCAGGCTGAGCTTCTCGAAGAAGGCGGCAAAGTCGTTCAGGAAACAAGAACCTGGGACGAAAAAGAAGGCGTCACCAAGTCCATGCGTACCAAGGAAGAAGCGAATGATTACCGCTACTTCCCGGAACCGGACCTCGTCCCCTTCACCGTCTCTGATGAGTACATCGAAGAGATCAGAAAATCTCTGCCGGAGCTGCCGGATGCCAGAAAAGCGCGCTATATGAAAGACTTCGGTATCTCAGATGCCGACGCTGTCTTCATGACGAATGACAAAGCTACCGCTGACTACTTCGAAGCCTGCGTCGCTTGCGGCGCAGAACCGAAGGCTGCTGTCAACTGGCTGATGGGCGAATTTGCCAGCCAGCTCTCTACCGATGGCATCGAGATCTCCGCGGCTCCTGTCAAGGCAGAAGACCTCGCAGGCCTCCTCACCCTGATCTCCAAAGGCACCATCTCCGGCAAGATCGCGAAGAAGGTCTTCGCCACCATGTGGAAGGAAGGCGGCAAGGCAGAAGACATCGTCAAAGCCCAGGGCCTCGTACAGATCTCGGATACCGGCGCCCTGCAGGAACTGGTCGACAAAGTCGTTTCTGAAAACCCGAAAGCCGTAGAGGACTTCAAAGCCGGCAAGAAGAAAGCCGTCGGCGCTCTCGTGGGTCAGATCATGAAAGCCACGAAGGGCAAGGCGAATCCGAAGGTCATCAATGAGCTTTTGAATAAAAAACTTGCATCCTTATGAGTGAAGATAAGAAATCAGACTACACGGAAGTCCATGAAGAGCCCAGACGCATGTCCGAGGAGGATGTGAAGGACTACCATGGACTCACCCTGAATGAACAGGGGGAAGAATATCGAAAGGAAGCGCCGCAGGGCGGGATCCATATCGAATTCATCGACGTGAAGGCCATCCCGTGGTGGAAAAAGGCCCTCTACATCGCAGGCATCATCGCATTTCTCGCGATCGTGCTTGCAGTTGCTTGGTTTTTCCTGGTATGGGGCGCTGTGATCTTCCTCGCCGGCGTCATCGTGTATTTCTTGAAAAAATATCTGTTTTGAAGGGATCCCGTCTGCTTGTAGGCAGGCGGGATCTTTTTGCATGGAGAAAGATGCCCTCTGCCTCAGATATCCCCCTAAAATGAACGTGATTTTTTCATAACCTTTTGATATAGTAAGGGTAGAAGGAAACAACGTCCTTACGCGATGATACCCGTCTGCCGCCTCACCATCTACAAGGACGTGCCTTACACCTTCCTCTTCATGAATCGTATCCGCACGCCGAAAGAAAAAGACAGAGACTCGGATGGCGGAGGCTCCGCAGCAGACAGTAGCCATGGCGGGGGAGAAAGACACTTCTGACAAGCAGAGGCATGCCGGAGAAATCACGAATCACTTGACAGAAACCATTACGAAAGAAAAGGAGACGATTCCCATGTGGAAACATACTTGCCAATGCCTGATCCTGCTCACTCTCGCATCCTTGCTATGCGCGCATCCCACACAGGCCGCCATGATGGTCAAGGATGCAGAAGAGCAGATCCATCTCATCATGGATGCCCGTGATATCTGGGATCTCTCAGAGCCCGGTATGGACACCGTCGGCTATATGTGCAGCGATCTTGACGGTAATGGTCGCTTGGAGATCCTTGTCGCAGAGAGCGGCGGTACCGGGCTTCATACATATACAAAGATCTACGAAGTGAATGAAGCGAAAGATGCACTCATCCCATGCGGGAGATCATGGCCCGATACAAGCTCCGAAGCCGACATCATGATGACGAACTACGTACCGATGAGCGTGAACGGCATCGATGGCATACAGTGGTACTCCTTCACAGATGAATACCGCGACGGCGCAGAATATGGGACGGCGAATCTCGCTCTCTCCCTGCAGGACGGGACGCTCCATGCGAAAACCATCGCCACGACGCACACCTTCTACGATGACGCCGGCCGTCCGCATGTATCCTACGAAAATGCAGCTGGTGCTTCTATTTCCGAAAAAGCCTATCACAAGACATTAGAGAACGTTTTCGCCCATTCGGAAACCACCCTCATCTCCTTCCCATGGCTCATCTATCACAGGGATACCTTTCACGAGTGGAAGGAGAAAAGCCCGACAGACATCTATACCATGCTCCTCGACACCTATCTGAATTTCAGTGGAGAAAAAGAGGGGATGGGGTGATGCTTCGCGGTATTCCCCGAGCCGTCATCCTGAGCGGTCGATAACAGTCTATGTGAAATAATCTTCGCCAGAAAAGTAGAGGACTGAGACGAAGGATCTCTTCACAAAGCCGTTGCGGGCAATTTGTTTCCAGATTCTTCGACTCATGCCCCGTGTGGCTTTCAAACGACCGTATTCCTTCTTACTCTTCCCACCGCTCAGAATGACGATATGTGGGTAACCGTTCCCTCTTAGCCTTTTCCGCGCGGGGAAGGCTTTCGATACGGGGCTACCGTTTTCCCGATCAGCCTTTACCCTCGAGGATGGCTTGGGGCGTGGGGGAAAGGGGATTCTCGTTTCGCCGCCTTTTCCATGTATGTCGGACAGCGCTTTTTCCGTATCGTCAGAAGGCAAATAAAAAACCGTCCTGCCAATGATTGCAGGACGGTTTTTGTTCTGATTCTGTGATTGAATCAGCGTTTCCCTAGCTAGAGAGCGTCAGCCAGATCGCCGGTCGCCACCGTGCGGATGCCCGACAGCGGGCGGGACTGCAGCGCGGCGATCGCATTCGCCGCCGCATACAGCTCATCACTCGTGGCCGCGCACTTGATGCGTGTGAAGTTCAGATTCTTCATCTCTCCCGTAGAAGTATCTTCCATGCGGATCTGCGGCTTGATATCGACAAGTGTATTCTGAATAGCCATAGTACAATTTCGTTAATACGGCAGATTTTGCCCCGTCAGATCGTGATAAGATTTATTGACGCGTCCAACGTAATTTGTATGCTGTTCTCTATAAGCTTGAAGTTCAGTCTTGTAGTACTCCATTTCCTCATCCGTCATCAGTTCCCAGTAACATCGATCAGCAGCTGCAGACTCTCGGTCGACTTTCATATTACCGACATTTTGGATATTGGTAAAACAAAATGCCTGCTTTTGGGAATCCCATGCAATCTCAGCTGTTTTGTCAAGGATCCACCAGGCTTCCGCATGACTTACATCAGGCGGCCAAAATTCAAAAGCGTAATCCATCTTTAAGACGCCGTTTTCTGCCCAGAGATACAAGTTATGGCTTCCTTTAGCTGTGGACCAGTTTCCGGTATCGGGGAGTGGCATGCCGAGCTCCTTCATCTTTGTAGGTGTAATATATATTTCCAGCCTGTTTTTTCGAGTACCTATAAGCCAAAAACCGTATTTAGCACGGCTGTTCCCGTTGCAATCATAGATAATAGTCCATAGTCTTGTGTCAGGAGCTGATGCTTTTACTTCATTGATGAAATAACGGCCACCAAAGCCGACATTCAAACTTTCACTGGTATATAATTTACTGCTGCCATCCCCAGAGAGAATCTCAAAATAATTATCATATGCTTTGATGAGGAATGGAGTTCCTTTGGATGTCTCGCAGGTAAGGATATTCTTTCCCTGCATCCTTTCTGAGTAAAGATACTGCCGTTCACCATAAGATTCGATCCTGTTTTCCTGCAGCTTATCTACTTTGTTTTGATTATGCGCTCGGATGGCGCCTATTCCTTGCGCGATGGCTCCGATCTTATCGAGCCATCCTGCTTCTACCGGCATGGTAAGAGTGCTGCTTCCAATCAGTACAGATGTAGTCAATGCAATGAATAACGATTTTTTGTTCATTTCAAATCTCCTCATTGAAAAAGGCTATTCGCCTGCTCGAACTTTGATTATTATTCTACTACATTTTTTAGAAATTTGTAGTTCAGAAAATTCCCGGATTGGTATGAATGGCTTTATTTATAGTTTGACTTGCGGGCGCGATTATAGTTGTTTTCGACTTTAAAGTCGGCTAAAATAAGCAGAATTGAATATTAACATGATTATAAAATGAAGTAACTATTAGATGTAGTTAATTATTGCCTAATCGTATGGCGTTAATGTATAATGAAACAGGTATTTATGATGCGTATCACTTAATAAGGGCGCAAAGAAGTATATGGGAAAAACCATATACAGAAGTCTGGCAGAAGATCAGCCGCCTTAGCTCTTTAATACCGTTTAATTTTTATTTTTATAGGAGGAGACTATGAGACATCTCGAGAAAATGGTGTTATCAGGAATTGCATTGTCTATGTTGGTGGGGGGGACGCCTGCCTTTGCCGAAGAAGTGGCTACCTATGAGCTGAATCCGGTGCTTGTCACCGCCCAGCGCAGTGTGACGAAGGATATGGAGACACCGGCGGCGATCGAGGTACTTCATGCGGATGACCTGCAGAAGACAGGAGCGACCAGTGTACAGGAAGCGCTGAAATTCTCTACGGGCATCATTACCCACGGACAGGGACCACGTAATATTTCTCAAGGGACCATGACCAGCAAGGCTGTCATCCGTGGTGTCGAAAAAGGGACACTAGTGCTCGTAGATGGCGTGCCGATCAATCAGGGCGGACGGTACAATCTCGAGGATATCCCGGTCGAATCGATCGACCGCGTCGAAGTCGTCCGCGGCGGGGGCGCTGTCCTGTATGGCTCGGAGGCAAATGGAGGCGTCATCAATATCATCACCAAGGGCAAGCGTGCGAATATGGTCAAGGCTGGATTTGGCAATTATGGCATCCAGAATTATGCGGCTTCCTTCCAGGCAGGGAAGCTGGGATTCACTGCTACATATGATCATACGGGGAAGATCGATCATATTTCTGCGCCCACAGAAACGACTAGTAAAAGAAGCGGGGCGCCGAGAGGCTTGTATTACAATATCAAACGCGGGGAGCATGCGAATTTCAATGCCCGCTATGATTTCAATGATGACCTGTATGTCACCCATACCTATGGAAGAAACAGTGATCACTATGTGTACAAGTACACCGGCATTGACAATCCGGACAATGCAGGTAAGGAATATAAAAATGTCATCCATAGTACAGAAGAAAATCTGACGGCTCTTCATTATACGAAAAATAATTTCTCAGTAAATGCTTTTTATAACAGACGCGATCAGGAAACGGAAAATGCTTCCGCCAAGATCAATAAAAAATTTCCTCAAAACTTCGATTCATCGAGCATTTCTCATGATAAGACCAGTTATCTTGATCAGACCGTAGGGATCAACTTCCAGAATCGTTGGAATTTCCACAAGGGCTCTTTCATGCTCGGATATGAATTCCAAAGGGATATGCAGGATAAAACGATCAACAAAGGCACATCTGTCACGGGAAATTTCTATAGTAGAAATGCGCATTCTTTGTTCGGACAGGTGGCTTATGATTTCACCCAAGCGACCCAGGCGAATCTGAATTTCCGCCAGACCTGGACCGAAGCCGATGATGCAGGCAATAAATATGATAAATTCACGCCTGAATTTGTTCTGATGCATCATTTGGATGAAAGCACCATGGTGTACGGGAAAGTTGGTCAGTCCTTCATGCTTCCTACCTTTACTCAGCTTTATGGCGGCGGAAATATCGTAGGCGTCCCGGATCTGAAACCAGAAAAGGGCATGCACTATGAATTGGGCGCCAAGAAATCCATCGGTAAGAATGCATACCGTGTAGCTCTCTATTCTTACAAGATCGAAGACTTCATTGATGCTGATACCAAGGACTGGCCAGAGGTCTCCTACAAAAACAGCGACGTCAAGAATACAGGGATCGAAATCGACTGGACCAGAAATCAAAATGAAAATCTTTCCTACCGTCTTGGACTGACATACAGCCACCCGCAGAAGCAAGAAGGCAAAATCGATAAGCACGGTGTGGAAACCAAAGGGGAATGGCACGATTACTACGGCAAATTGGGCTTCAACGCCGGGATCGACTATACACGTGGTAAGCTGACCACGGCGTTCCATATCAGCTACCTTGGCGACAGAACGCGTGATGCGTCTCCCTATGCATCTATGAAAGCCCAGCTCTTCTCTGATATCAATTTCTCCTATCAGGCGAACGATAATGCGCGCTTCTTCCTGAACATTGACAACCTTTTTAACCGACATGACATCATCTCTACGTCGACCTCCAGTTTCTACAACTTGGGCAGAAACTTTATGGCAGGAGTAGAATATAAGTTCTGATAGCCTCTTCCAGGCAAAGCAAAAGCACCCCGCACCTTCCGTCAAGGGAAAGCGCGGGGTGCTTTTGTCGTCGCAGTGCTAGATAGCGTCAGCCAGATCGCCGGTCGCCACCGTGCGGATGCCCGACAGCGGACGCGACTGCAGTGCGGCGATCGCATTCGCCGCCGCATACAGCTCATCATTCGTCGCCGCGCACTTGATGCGTGTGAAGTTCAGATTCTTCACCTTTGTTTCTCCCGTAGAAGTATCTTCCACGCGGATCTGCAGTTTCATATCGACAAGTTTATTCTGAATAGCCATAGTAGTATTCTCCTTATAAGAAATAAAAATGGGTGCAGAGATAGCGCAAGGGGCGTGCTGCCCCTTGCCCCTGAATGAAAGCTCTGCTCGAATGAGGAATGGGGAATGAAGGTGACGGTTTCACCGCGAGTACATATGGGGCGATGCCCGAAGGCGGTATACCAGTCACTCCGAATCCCTATTCCAGCACGGTAGCACTGGTTTCTACGATCTTCGCGCTCTTCAGCGAAGTGACGGGAGCGCCGGAGGAAGACTCCAGCACCGGGATGATGAGAGCCGCCTTTTCCTTCACCGTAGCCAAAGTGAGATCCTCCTTCGGAGAAGGGATGGAAAGGATCATGGAACGTCCGCCTTCGACGTTGAAAGTCAGTTCAAGCATTTTTGTATTGGTTGCCATAGTAGGTCTCCTTATCGTGTAAGTCCATGGCAGGCAGTGCCAGCCAAAGAGAGGAATATTCATGAAATGTTTCGGAAAGAATAGGATGGCCCTCTGCGATCGACGTCTCGAGTGAGAGATGCCTCCTCTGATAAGAAATGGTATAGCGCACCGCGGAGAAGCGCTATATATAGATGCGATTCGTACAAAAAAACACCCGGAAAGACCGCCCGCCTTTACTGAAATGTAGGGGATGCTCGGAATCGGTGCCGGCGGCGTCAAGTGTACCGAAGTACGAACGTCTTGGCTATCGTCGGGGCACGCCCTCCCATGCAGCAGGGAAGTGTGCGGTCAAATTGGATTTCTCCGGGGTTATGGGGTTGATATGGATTGGGCCTTGAGCAGGCTTCGAAAGAAAGGTCCACATCATCTTGGCCTGCCCGATGGCCTTGGATCCTTCTGCAGATCTATCCTCACCATCAGTCGGCTCTCCGTATGATTCCTTGCGCATTAGAATTCCGAAATCGGAGTCGCCGCCCGGCTTGGATTTGCAAACAGATGCATCCTCAGCTCATGACTTTATTCTACAACTGCGCTCTAAAAATTGCAAGTCGCAAAGTGTTTTTAAAATACAATCCTTTGATTGATAAATTGTCACCCCCCCACCATCTTGCGTTTTGTATAATTGTTCGGCCTTGTTTTTTCTCCGAGAATATGATACAATAGCGCACTTTTTTCACAAAGTCTTGTTTGACTTTTTGAGACCCCGTTTTTCTATCTTTTGGGATAAAATCCATGCGCGAATGAGAAAAAATAGCCGATTCCCGCTTTTCAGAACGATGGATACTACGGCTGGATGTCAAAATAAGTCGGACGAAAATATTTTCGATATCCCCATCAAAATCTGTGTATAGAGGGGGAATCGGTGAAATATCCATACGGCAGCATAATAAATTGGGGTGAAATGAGGTAAAGGAAACAAAGATGAGAGTGCTGAATACATTTGCGGAGACCAATCATGTGAACTTTTCTCAGGTTCTGCAGGATGCACTGATCGCTATGTATCAGAGACAGATGGCAAAGTGATACGAGCAAGGCAAGTATGCTAAAAAGAAAAAGCTCCTGTTTTTCAGGGGCTTTTTTCATGTCCTCGTGTACTCTATGTTATAATATTTGTCAAAGAAGATTACGATGAACATTGAGGCTGGGTTCAATTTTACAATATGGGACGCGATGCCAGTTCGATTGTTTTCAATGGGATGAGACAATTAGGGAGGCTGTTATGAAAAGTATGCAGGGAACGCCGTATCACGTAGAGGCTCTCAGAAGGAATGAAGATGATCCACGGCGTTACTGGGGGAGGTGCAGACTGGTAGATTTCAATACGCAAATGTGTCTCCTACGGGGAAGAAAGTGCACTTTTTGCACGCGTTGTGATATGTATGATCCAGTCACAGAGGAAGAATTCAAAAAACGACAGCGACAGAAGCAGCATCAGAAATATATAGAGAAGCATCCCACTCGGGTAGCTAGGGTGTCGAAGGAATCCATCTGTAAAGAAGTTATCAATAGAAAAGAAATGAAATCTTCTTCGGATTCATCTAGTGAGAGAAAATTTGAACGCACTAAAGAGAAAAAGGACCGTAATTTGTATATAGAAGTAGGGAAGATGATCTTACATGATAGATATGGTAAAGGGCAAATTATCGGAATTTCTGGTAATTCTTTGTTTGTCCAATTTGCATCTAGGCGAATCAAGTTTGCCATTCCACAATGTTTCATGAGCCCGGAATTTCATCTTATGAAATAGATTCGACGATTTTTTAGAGACTGCGATTGCCATGGCAACTGATTTGCTCTATTAAACAGAATTGCGTACGATGATGGCTCTATATGATGTCAATAATTTTTGCTGTGTATACTATATTGTCAGAAAAAAAGGCTGGAGAAATTGCCATGCAGGAGGGGTAGCACCCATTTGTCGGGGCTGCCTCCAAAGTGCGTGATTTGTTAGACTCCTTTGATGTACTCGATAAAATCGCGCATTTTTTCGATACTTGTTCTCTGACCGATGTAATTAGTAATACCGTAGAGGTTATTGATATTAAGAGGCTGGTTTATAAGTTTAAGGCGTCTGAGGAATACCATTTTTAACAAATAGAATGGGGATGGGCACTGTGTATCTCGGTATGGAATACATCCGTGAACTGGAGCAGAAATATACAAATGATGACTTCCTGCTCAAGAATAAAGAACAATTCTGTAAGTCTGTTGGCGCGTTAGCCAAAGAACGAAATAGTATAATCATGGACTTAAGTGAAATGGAAACTGATATGCAAACAAACTGGAGGCAGTCTTCCTCTTATTTTTCTGACGCCATATGCATGTATCCAGATCCCTATGTAGTGTATTCACTCAAATGCGAAGAGCTCATTCAATTACAGCGAATCATTCAATATAAAAATGAATGCCTGGCCGCGCGAGTAAGAGTAAGTGTGACTTATAGTCATCATTATGATTTATCCCCTACTTTTCAAAGCATTATATTACTAGTAAAAAGTCGCCCTAATTTATCGTATGACGAACTAATCAAAGAAAGCCAAGGAGAACACAGTTTGTTAGAAGTTGAATGGCTAATAGAATTTGATGTAATTGTTCGGTGGGGGCAGTTGAATAAACGCTTTTGGAAGATCAATAAAAAAACGCTTTTTTCTTATGAAGAATGGCAAAAGAATGAAGCGTATCATGATTAAAATTGGAAATATGATAGCCGTGGCCTTGGCTTGCGTAGAGCCCCTGTTTTTCAGGGGCTCTTTTTATGTTCATGTGGACTGGTGTTATAATATTCGTCAAAGAATACTATGATGAGTGCGGAAACGATTTCGACTTTCGGTGGAATGAGGAGCAAGGATGGCTAGGGAAACGCTGATTAAATCGCAGAATCAGATTTCATAAGCATAAATCAAAACGAACAAAATTTCTTTTCAAGAGACAACGTGGTCAAAAGAAATTCCGTTCGCCCTGCATATTCGACGAATATCTCTATCCCGCTTTCCTAAATGAAGGCGGGATTTTTTGCGCATGGATGCCTTAGTGTAAAATTTTACTCGGTAGGGAAATTTTTCCAGAAAAGATGTAGTCATAGGTTGTAGACGTGATGTGCCGGATGTGCTACATTGATACTATATCATAGCATTAAACTAGGAGGATGCTCATGAAAACGAAATATACAAAGATCGCTAAGATGGCGATGATGACGATGATGGCTGGCGGCATGATGTTCATAGGGCAGTCGGCCATGGCGGCACTGGCACAGCCGCAGGTACACGTGGACGCAGTGACAAAAGATATTCCGGGTCATGTGGCGAGCAAGGTCCTTGATGTCAAGGCGGACAAGTCAGAAATCGGACTGATCTCGAATGTCGTCTATGAGCAGGTGCCAAGCCGCGGCTATGCAAATGTGCCGATGCAGATGGACATCCTGCAGCCGAAGACAAAGGAGAAGAAGCCTGCCATCCTCTTTGTGACGGGAGGCGGCTTCATCAACGCCAATAAGGACAACGGCATCCAGCTCCGCATGCATTTGGCAGAAAATGGCTACGTCGTCGGCAGCATCAGCTACCGCGTCGCGCCGACGGCGAAATTTCCGGAGCCACTCGAAGACGTCAAGGCCGCCATTCGCTACCTTAAGGCAAATGCCGACCGATTTGGTATCGATCCGTCGCGCGTTGGCATCGTCGGTGGCAGTGCAGGCGGCTATTTGACGGCCATGGCAGGCACGACGAGCGGCACGAAGATGTTCGACAGAGGTGAGAATCTCCAGGTCACGAGCGATGTCAAGGCCGCGGTCGACCTCTACGGTCTTTCGGATCTCACGCAGATCGGCTCGGACTTCTCCGCTGATGTCCAGGCGCGCCATCGCTCGGCAGGCGCGACGGAGGCCCTCTGGGTCAATGGATCTCCTGTATTTGGAGGTCGTGACGGCGGCATCCTCGCCGATAAGCAGGTCGCTGAAGCAGCCAATCCCATACATTACATCAGCAAGATGAGCGCCCCGATGCTCCTCATGCACGGTACCTCGGATACTGTTGTCTCTCCGAGCCAGACCGATCTGCTCTACCAAGCTCTGCAGAAAAGTGGCATCCCGAGTGAGCGTTACCTTGTCACCGGTGCCGCGCACGGCGGCAAATACTGGGTTCAGGAACCCGTGCTCAAGATTATCACGGATTTCTTTGACCGTTATCTGAAATAAACTGACATCTGCAGAGGAAATGGTCGCCCATTCGATGAGTAAAATCGTGGACGACTTTTCCATCTGCCTGTGGTATACTGATACCGTGAAGAGTTGAGAGTGAAGCCTTGCAGGGCATGAACCTGCAGGGCTTTTTGCATGTAAGGAAGGTGAAGCTGATGCCAAGGAAGTCAAAGCATCCGTGTGCGTATCCGGGCTGTCCTTTGCTGACGGACGGGAGCTACTGCAAGGAGCACCAGAAGGTGATGAACCGGCAGTACGAGAAGTATGGGCAGCCAAAGGTAGAGAAACGTCAGTACGGCTGCCGAGGGATGAAACTGCGGGCGGCCTACATCAGCCAGCATCCTCTCTGTGAACAGTGCCTGAAGGAAGGGCGCGTGACGAGAGCTGAGGAAGTGCATCACATCGTCCCGCTTTCACATGGCGGGAAGCACGAGTTCAGCAATCTGATGGCTCTCTGCAAGTCATGCCACTCCCGGATTACGGCTACCATGGGCGACCGATGGGGGCACAAATAACAATGCATGGCATGAATGCTGTGCGAACGTGACATTAAATGTCATAAATAGAAATAAGGGGCAGGGGGGCCTGAATCTCTAAAACGCCGGCGTAGTCGAACGGCGCGGGGCTCTCACGCACAAAAACGCGATTTCAGACGGGGGAATAGGCCCCGGAAATGAGGTGAAACGAAGGGAAATGGCGAAGGATGGGACCTGCCGCGGGGGCGCCAGAGCCGGGGCAAGACGAAAAAGCAAGGCTCTGGCGGATAAGCTCGCCGAAGGCAATCCGGGGAAGCATGAGCTGACGGTCATCGAGTTCAAGAACATGGAAGACCTGAAGGGCGAGGACATGCCGAAGCCGTCCCGTATGCTCTCCGCAAAACAGACGGACGGGAAGAAGCTCCCCGCGGCCGACATTTACAAAAAGACATGGCAGTGGCTCGAGAAGCGCGGATGCGCCGTGTTCGTTCCGCAGGAGCTTCTCGAAAGGTACGCGATGAGTGCAGCCCGATGAATCCAGTGCGAGCAGGCGGTGACGGAGTACGGTTTCCTCGCCAAGCATCCAACAACGGGGCAGGCAATCCAGAGCCCGTATGTCGCGATGTTCCAGAACTACATGACTCAGACCTCGAGGCTCTGGAACGAGATTTTCCAGGTGGTAAAGAAGAACTGCTCGACCGGGTACAAAGGGGAGAGCCCGCAGGATGATCTGATGGAAATGCTTTTAAAAAAACGGGCGCATTAAGTCTTTTCGGGGAGTATAATATAGGCAGCATAAGAAGACAGTTGCAAAGGAAGGAGTTCATATATGAAAAGATTTCTCAAAACTGTTTTAGCTGCCAGTGTGATTGCTTTCTCGGTAGGAATCACGAGTTCTGCAATTTATGTACCGCCTTATCCTGAATACTTGAATGAAGACAGCAGCTATCCGCTTGTCTACGGACATATGGGCGTTGGTGAATATGTGGACTTAGGTTCAATATATATTATTCGACAGGATGATTCTGGTATCGAGTTTAAGGTCAGTGTTGTATATTATAATTACGATAAAGACACCATGAGTACCAGTGTTTCTCATTTCTTCAAGAGATATTCTGATCCGAACTCACTGTATTATTCGGCTTGGAGAAAAGAAAAATATTCACCGGAAGAATGGCATCAGGGAGATTTAAGTAATACCTCCGGTTATATGCAGTCAGCTAATAAAACCTTTCTGACATGCATGGAGCAGATTACCGGAGAACCTTACAGGTATTAAACTAAATGGTTGATGGAAAAGAGGAAATCGTATGAAAAAATTCTTACGGAATGCAGTTATTGCAGCTACCCTTTGGGGTGCGGCTTTTGGGGCAGTTTCTTCGGCGGATGCCTTCATTTACGGGCTCTACAATAATACAGCGCCAGGTGAAATCACACAGCTTGGTGATGGCATCAATCTTTGCTATGAGCATCAGTGCAATTCTGTTTTTGTGGATGAAAATTCTGCTTATATTGTTTCGCAGGATGGCCCGCGGTATACTCTTGAAGCAAACATTATTTATCACAACTTTGATAACGGATCTGAATTCATAGAAACAGCCAGATATGTATATGACACCGCTGCCCACAAAATGTATGGAGTAGCAAAGAATGGGAAGCTTTATCCGCAGAACCGCCCAACACAGGAATCCTGCGGCGCTGAAATGCGTGGAGGGGCTAAGGCACTTCAGATTTGGCACGCAGTCATGGGAACGGACTGGTAATCCAATATAGAAATAAGAAAGCACTTTTCTGAAAAATCAGATTGGTGTTTTCTTGAAAATGGGTCAAAATGAAAAAAGGATGGTAAATTATGAAGTGGAAAGCAATGTTAGTTGGTGCAGCAATTCTGGCGGCGGCTGCGGTATCTCCTGCTTTGGCAGCGAGCAGTACATCCACATTCTTGGATCGTGATGGCAGCGGCAGTTCGTACAACTATCTGCGAGGACAGGCGCTTGTGGGGAATGAAAAAGTTGAATTTGCCCGAGAGATGTGGGAAACGTATGTGAATGTAGAAGTGCAGCATATTCTGGGGGACAAGGATGCCTGGTTTCTCCATATCCAAGATACTACTGCGGATAAAAGGAAAGTATCTTTTAGTAATGTAACGATTTTAAAGAAAGAGAAATCATATGTATTGACGCCTTTGAAGGACATTCCACAAGGCAATCCTATGTGGAAGGACATGGAAGATTTATGGTATGAAATGCCTCAGGAGCTAGTGCGGCTGATAGCAGCATCACCAAATGGTTGGAAACTGCAGGCTACACAGAAAAATGGGAAAATATTTAAGCATACGTTTAAAAATTTGGCCGAGAAATTGGTGATCTTAGTTCAGGAGCCGGCGACATCAGCTTTGTACGGTCCCATGTACAGCGTGTTCTTCCCCGGCAAGGATGCCAAAGAGGTCCGAAATGCATTCCTGTACAATATCAATGTCCGAGATGAGCATGAGAAAATCACTGCTTCGCTCGACAGTTACTGCTGGTACCGTGTTGGGCAGGACATCGACAATGCAGAGTTTTCTGGCAATGCAGAAGACGGCACTTATTCTGGGTACACGGCATTTCGGACCACCAGTCAGGGAACTTGGGTAGATCTGGATTTCTGGCATAACTACTATACAGCTTCCAACAATGGATTCGGCGGAAAAATTTATACTCCTCAGACGAATTCAAACATAAAAGATTATTTTGTAAATAATGCGCTGAGGGCGGTGCAGAAGAGTTACCAAGATATAGAAACGCACCCGGATTATGGGATTACTTTGGCGGGAGGATTCAGCAAATCCAATCCGAAGGTGGAGACTGTTGATGTAGAAAATCATCCTGAACTCGCAAAAGTAGCTCCGGGGGACTGGATCCTCTCTATTAATGGGATCGATGTGACAGGGAAAAACTACTATGCTTCTTATGCGTTGGATTTTGCACCAGCAAATACTACCCTGCATATTACGTTCAAAAATGATATGACAGGAGAGTATACGGTGGACGCTGTCCCGATTATGAAAAACAGAAATAAGTCGGACGATTTTCCTTTTGCGGATTACGTGTGCAAGAAAGAAGGCTTGGAAGAGAAAGGCATTCCCAGCGAAGGGCTTCTTTTGATACCAATAAAGGAGGTCTTTGATCCGTATGGGGGAGATGAGGCACATATTCATTCGCCACGTACATACTTTATTGCAAAAGCTATTGGCATATTTTAAACAGCCAGATTTTTACACGACAAGGCTGCCCGTAAGATGTACAGTGTAGCAAAAATCCAGGCATGCAGCCATGGGAATGGACTGGTAAACTGGTAACAAGAAGATAGAAATCTGCAAAGCACTTTTCTGAAAATTCAGAAGAGTGCTTTTTGTTTGCCTTGAAAAGGAGAACGGCATGGATAAGAACAGCTTCATCCGGCGGCTCGGAATGTGCCGCCGGAGACTGATGAAAATCAGATCAAGACGCTCCGCGGGCAGGCGCTCGCGGGAAACATCAAAGGAGCTCATGACGGGCTCCTTAGTTAAATAGCAGGGGAGGGGATCGATCCGGATAAAGAAAAATCCGTCGAAAAGATTGACGGAATCGCCCCGTCTCTCATGGCACTGGACCGCTCGATCCGCAGCGGGACCACTAGCGGCACAGTGTCTATGATAAACGGGGCGTTATTGCATTTTGATTTTTGTCAGCCGGCTGCAGCCACCTGAAGTTTCATGTCGAGGGCCTGCATGAGCTTGATGAGAGTATCGAGCTTTGGCGTTGTCTTCAGCGTTTCGATACGGGCTACCGAGGACTGGGGGATGTCGCATCGCTCTGCAAGGGCGCGCTGGCTGATGCCCAGTTCCTGTCTCCGCCGGATGATGGAGGAAACAACATCGCTGACTTCTTCGATTTCTTCCATATGGCGGCGTTCTTCTTCGCTGACTGCCTTTACATGATTTTTATAGTCTTCCCAGGTTCTCATTGCTTTGCCTCCTTCTGACGGATGTAATCGTCGCGTTCTGCTTTGGCACGGGCGATTTCCCGTTTCGGTGTTTTCTGTGTTTTTTTGCGGAAATGATGGAGCAGTACATACTGGCTCTCGTCATAGTAAAAATAAAAGATCCGATTATTTCCTGGACGCAGTTCCCAGATGTCTTCTTCTAGATGTTTGGTGATATTGATTGGCAGATTGGTGCCGTTTTTGGCGAGAAGGTCGATGTAGAAGATAATCTGGTTGTACTGGATACGGGCATCCTTGCTGCTTTTGCTTTTCACCCGCAGGGCTTCCAGAAAATCCCAGACTTCTGATTCGCCATGCTGGTTCTCATAAAATTCAATCTTGTACATCATGATCTCCTTTTTATTCCTATTTAGATGATAGCATAAATGCTATCGAAAGACAAGCTCGCTTCTAGAAATAACTCCCGCCGTCCCTTGTATTCATGGATGCAGGTGAGAAGCTGTACGATTTCCGATGTCAGTAAATTTTGTATTTACCGTGAGCAGATAAAACTAAGGCAGATGCTGGAAAAGGAGGTGACACAGTATGATGAAGTGTATACGGAGCTAAAAAAGGGAAAGTAATCCCGCAAAACCAAAGGATGTAAGAAAATAGATAGGGATCAAGGAGGCATGGATCCCATTAAGCTCTGCGATCGGATCAGCGTTTTTCTACATGACTTTCAGCAAGACGCCTGACGCTCCATCCCGCTTTCCCAAAGGCAGGCGGGATTTTTTGTTCCCGTTTTTTACATATATTCTTCTATCAGAACATGCTAAAATAGGTAAAATAGAAAGGGGGCGGCATGATGAAGAAGAGACGCAAAGAGCTTCGGAAGGAAAAGCGTTGGTCACGATATTTTCTCATGATCTTCGGAATGCTACTCGCTCTTTTCTGTCTGCTTCTTCTGGTAGCGAAAATCATGAGCTATGGAGCGGCAGAGCTTTTCAACTATGCGGCTTCTCGACAGGAGATGCTTCGGGGGACGATCACGGTGGAGTCGATCACCGCGAATATCCATGGCGGTGTCACTTTCGAGAAGCTGGCGTGGGATGATCCGGCGGGGAATCCGATCCTGCGTGTGCCGTCTGGATCTTTCAAGGTGGATCCCTGGGATGTGCTCAGGATGCGCTTCGTCTCTACGACCATCCGGGAGATCACGCTGGAGAGCCCGGCCTTTGCGGTGCATTTCGATGAGGAGATGAATGTGGACTTCATCAACCGCCGGCAGGGGGAGATCGAGCAGGGAAAGGCGCGGGATGCGAAGGAAAAGCTGGAGGATCGGATCTCGAATTTCAATCGTGAGGGAAAGCCTCTGGATGTCACGATCACGGTGCATAATGGCCGAATGGCGGCTTTCTATCGGCAGCGTCGCTATCTTGTCTCGCGCGTATCGCTGAATGGGCATATCGACACGCGCGGCGTGAGTGATCTCCACATCAAGACGGGGGAATTTGGCGGGACGATGGTGGGGAATGGCATCGAGGCGGACTGCGAGATTGATTTCAAAGAAAAGAATCTCCCCTCGATCGTCTCTGTCACGGCGAAGGGGGTGATCCCTTCCTCCATGGGGCTGGGGGATGATATCCATGACAAGATGACTTTGACTGCTTCCGGACGCGGGCTTCTGTCTCATCTCATCTGTGAGGGGACGGTCACCATGCCGGAGCTTCATGTGCCGGCGCTGGATTTCTATGATGTGAAGGGGGATATCCACTACGATGACGGGGCGATGACGTTCTCGGACGTGAAGGCGCGAGTCTACGGCGGCATCGTGACGGCGCGCGGGGACTATAATGTCGATAGCCGCGTGTATAATATCTATCTCCACGGGGATGGACTGGATAGCCGTATCCCGACCAAGGAGCCTAGGTTCTACTGTCTGGTCACTCTGGATGGGGAGATCCACTGTGATGGGAATGTGAAGGATCTCGTAGCTTTCGGCAGTTTCTCTTCCGGCGGCGGTTTCTACAGTCTTATCCCATTCCGTGGCATCACTGGTACGTTTCATAACCGCTATCGGGCGCTGGATTTCTATGATGTCACGATCGATACGGATTTCGGCCTCATTCATACGGATGCCTTCCATATTATCGATGGGAAGCTCCACTTGGGGAAGATAGAGCTGGTGGATAAGGAGAGCGGGGAGTCGATGAGTATCACGGATGCGCGCGATCGGAAAGGCCCAGGAAGGGTCATCAGCCAGATCCGGGAGGATATCAAGGAAATCAAGGAACGAGTGAGTGGGCTCACGCCATAGAGATATTTCCCGAACAGTAGTTCTTTTCGCCTCACTGCTTGCCCAAAAGAAAACATGTTTGCTGTTTTCGCTTTTTGCCCTATTGCTACGACCGCTCGCGAAAAAATATCATGTGAAGGAAATCTATCTCTTCGGCTCCTATGCAAGGGGCGAGGCAGATGCCCAAAGCGATCTGGATTTTCTTATTTTTGGCGGAGATGGATTTCGTCTCACTGAGATCCTCTTCAGTCTTATGCGGCAATCGCATCCTCTGATCGTTTCTTCCTTCATCAGGGATCTCGTCCTTGACCAGCTTGAAGAGGACGGAGAGCTGGAGGAATCGCGTATTTTGAAAGCACTGGAACTTTCGTATAAAAAAGAAGTCTACGATCTGGAGGAAATGCTATAAAAACGGATAAGCGGGGCAATTTGCCTATGTTTTCCAGAAAAGGGTTACTTTCGATAATTCAATGTTATCTATTCTAAAAGTAAATGATCCCCCTGTTGCCGAGGGACGGGCATTCCGTATGGGGGCTGTCTATATGGAAAAACACCTAAAAAACGCTGCGTGGCAATGTTCCACGCAGCGTTTTTCGTATAGATAGGGAAAGATGGGGGCCTATTCCATCACCTTCTGTTTATTTCATCAGCTCTGCCATTTTTTCGATGATGATATGTCCCAGCTCGTCCTTGCTCATCTTCGGATACTGTTCCATATGTCCGTCCTTGTACAGGAGCGATGCGATGTTCGTCGTGCCGTTGAAGCCGGCGCCCGGCATGGCCACGTCATTGGCGACGAGCATATCCAGATTCTTTCTTTTGAGCTTCGATTTACCATGTTCGATGACGTCCTGGGTCTCTGCGGCGAAGCCTATGAGGAACTGTCCCCTCTTCTTCTGACCGAGTCCATAGAGGATATCCGGATTCTGTGTAAGGTCGATGTGCAGGGAGTCGAAGTCTTCCTTCTTGATCTTCTGGTCGGCCTGCACGGTCGGGCGGTAGTCTGAGACGGCCGCTGCCATGATCGCAGCATCACAGCTGTCGTATTCCGCATTCATGGCTTTTTTAAGCTCGCGGGCATCCTGGACGTAGACCATCTTGACGCCATAGGGCGCAGGAAGTGCCGTGGTACAGGAGACGAGTGTCACGTCTGCGCCTTCCATCCATGCGGCTTTGGCGATGGCATAGCCCTGTCTGCCGCTGGAGCGGTTGCTGATATAGCGGACAGGGTCGATCTTTTCCTGGGTGCCGCCGGCGGAGACGACGACTTTCTTCCCTTTCAGGAGTTCGCGGCCATAGATGCATTTTTCCGCGCAGTCCATGATGGTCTCAAGTGCCGGGAAACGGCCTTTGCCGGAGGTATTGCAGGCGAGATGACCGCTTTCCGGTTCGACAAATTCATAACCGAAGGATCTCAGCTTTTCCATATTCGACTGCACGATGGGGTTTTCGTACATGTTTGTATTCATGGACGGTACGAAGAGGACTTTCGCCTTCGTCGCCATGATGGTGGTCGAGAGCATATCGTCAGCGATGCCGTTTGCGACTTTGCCGATGATGTCGGCGGTCGCAGGTGCTACGACGAAAAGGTCAGCGAGCTTGGCAAGGGCGATGTGTTCGACATCCCATTTGCTGATATTCGCGAACATATCGACAGTGACATCATTGCCAGACAGTTCGCCGAAGGTGATCGGTGTCACGAGCTTGGCGGCGTTTGCCGTCATGATGCAGTGGACATCAGCCCCTTTCTGGCGGAGCTGGCTCACGAGACCGGCTGCTTTGAAAGCGGCGATCCCGCCGCTGATTCCTACGACAATGTGCTTATTTTCAAACATCATGCATGAGTTCCTTTACTAAAAAATGGATTGAAGGTTCAGGGTTCAATGGGTTCAGGTGGCGGCTTCGCCGCAAATACATAGGGGGCGATGCCAGAAAGTTTGTTTGCAAGTCACCAGTCACCCTGAACGTACAAAAAGTCAGGCAGCCTTTCTTGGACTGCCTGACCTTATTTTTATTTGCTGAAGGAGTAGGTGATCTTGCCTTCATAGATCTCTTCGAGAGCGATGGTCGCTGGTTTCTTGCCTTCTGCGTGATCGATGAGCGGGGTCTGTCCGTCAGTCAGTTCACGGGCGCGAAGAGCGGCGAGGGTAACGAGGGTGTACTTGGAGTCCACCTTTTTGACAAGGCTGTCGATAGAAGGATAACACATCATTTTAAGGGTACCTCCTTATTGATATACTGTTTGAAAATGGTCTCGATCTGTCCTTCATTGCGGGACAGCTTGCAGCGTTCGGCTTCCAGGATGGAGCTGGTCTTTCTCACTGCATCTTCGAGTTTGTCATTGACGATGATATAGTCATACTGGTGTGCCATAGCGAGTTCATTGGTGATCTGTGCGAGGCGCTTTTTGATGGTCTCTTCAGAGTCTGTACCGCGTCCGTAGAGACGATCGGACAGGATCTCCAAAGACGGTGGGACGATGTAGATGAAGACGCCTTTCGGATAGCGTTTCTTGACCTGCATGGCGCCCTGGATGTCGATCTCAAGCAGTACGGATTTCCCGTCACTGATCATGTCGAGAGCGCGCTTTTTTGGCGTGCCGTAGTAGTGGTCATAGACCTTGGCATATTCGAGGAAGGCATCTTCTTCGATGAGCTTTTCGAACTGTTCATTGGTGCGGAAGAAATAGCTCTCCCCCTCCACTTCCCCTTTTCGAGGGTCTCTTGTCGTCATCGAGACGGAATACTGGAGATCCGGAAATTTCTCGCGGATGGCATTGCAGATGGTCCCCTTCCCCGCACCGCTCGGGCCGGAGACGACCAGAAGAATGCCTTCATCTTTTTTCGGTGTCTGTGCCATCAGTTTTCATCCATTCCTTCAGAAGTGATCACATCTTTATTCATCAGTCTGTGAGAAATCGTTTCCGGCTGTACGGCGGAAAGAATGATCTGCCCGCTGTCCATGATGAGGACGGCTCTCGTCTTTCTGCCGTAGGTGGCATCGATGAGATCCCCTTTGTCACGGGAGTCCTGGATCATACGTTTCACCGGTGCAGACTCCGGGCTGATGATCGCCATCACGCGCGCTGCAGCTGCCATATTGCCAAAACCGATATTAATCAAAGAAAAACCCACTTTTATGTCTCTCCTTACTCTATATTGACCAGACTTGCGTCTTTTCATCTGTAACGATAATTATACCATAAAATGACGACCGCTTCACGGATTTCTTCAGAAATCGCAAATTTAGGCTGTGTGGGAATGGCTGGAAGGGGCAGGTTCATTTGAAAGCAGGGATGAGTGACCACGCACCTCTCCGCTTTCCTCATCTGTCTTTCATACAGTTAGAACCCTATCCGGCTCGCTATGCTCGCCACCTTCCCCATGCGGGGAAGGCTATTAAGTTAAGGAAATCGTTAGCTACGTAACGTCTTGCTTCCCCCTTCGGGGGAAGTGCCGAAGGCAATAGGGGCATGCTAGCGGTATAGCGTGCTATGTTGAATAGTCCGATGCTATCGATATTCCAACACTTTCATGCAATACCGCTAGCATGCCCCCTCACCCCTTCGGGGAGCTCCCCCGATGGGGAGCCAAGAACGTTCTGCCGCTTAACTTAATGGCATTACCCACGCGGGGAAGGCTTTGATGCGGAGAAGACGGTGTTCTCGTTTCGCTGTCTTCCCCATGGGGGAAGGCGGTACTCTCATTTCCCGCCCTTGAGACGCATTTCCACACTCTTTTTCATATCGCCAGAGCCCTCTCCGCCCCTACGGGGCACCTTCCTCGGGGGGGCTGACGATACGAGGGAAACCTGTCATCGCGACCTTCGGGCATCGCCAGATTTATACTGCGGCGAAGCCGCCACCACAACCCTGAACCTTGAACCCTGAACCCATCATTTTCCCTCTTCCATCAAAAAAAGAACCCGCTTTCGCAGGTTCTTTTTGCATATCTACCATTTATTTCTTGCTGAAAGCATAGAGCTTTTCTGTCACGCGGTCGACTTCAGCATAGAGCTTCTCTGTGTCGATGGTCGTGAGTTCCTTGTGACGCATGACGGTCTTGCCATTGATGATGACGGTGTCGACGTCCATGGAGTTTCCGGCATAGACGGCAAGGGAGACGCTGTCGAAGCGCGGGTGCCAGTGGAAGCCGCTTCTGTCCACGAGGATGATATCGGCGAGTGCGCCCTCTTCCAGCTTGCCAAGGTCATCATAGCCGAGGCATTTGGCGCCATCGACGGTCGCCATCTCCATGGCTTCGGTCGCAGTGATGGCGAAGGGATCGTAGGTATTCGCTTTATGGATGAGGGAGGCGAGGCGCATTTCTGCGAACATGTCGAGCTTATTATTGGAGGACGCGCCATCGGTACCAAGGCCGACGGTGACGCCGGCTTTTCTCATCTTGACGACGGGTGCGATGCCGGAGGCGAGCTTCAGGTTGCTGCCCGGATTATGTGCGACGCGGACGTGCTTTTCCTGCATGATGGCGATGTCTTCGTCGGTCACATGGACGCAGTGGGCTGCGAGTGTCGGCAGCTCGAAGAGACCGAGGTCATTCATGAGGGCGATCGGTGTCTTGCCGTATTCCTTGAGGCAGTTTTCTACCTCCCCTTTTGTTTCGGAGAGATGGATGTGGATCGGGATGCCGCGTTTCATCGCTTCGTCGCGCACCTGCCTAATGTAGTCCGGCGGGCAGGTGTAGGGAGCGTGCGGTCCGAGCATGACATGGAAGCGTCCGTCTCCGGCACCTTCCCATTTCTCGAAGAGCTCGATATTCTCCTGAAGGCCGCTTTGTGCATTCGGGCTGATACCTGCGAGGCCGCGTGCCAGATTTCCGCGGATACCGGCTTTGTCAGCTGCCTTCGCGCAGGAGTCCATGAACATGTACATGTCGCAGAATGCGGTGGTGCCGCCGCGGATCATTTCTGCGAAAGCAAGCATGCTTCCCCAGTAGACGATGTCGTCGTCGAGGTGGTCTTCAGCCGGCCAGATCTTGTTCTGCAGCCAGTCCATCAGTTCCATATCGTCGGCGTAGGAGCGGAACAGTGTCATCGCAACGTGGGTGTGGGTATTCACAAGCCCGGGCATGGCCAGCATGCCTTTCCCATCGATGACTTCCGCATAGTCTTCGTCTTTTGGGTTTTCCGGGAAATCTTTGATATATTTCCCGTCTAAAGAAATATTCTGGTTTTCGGTGACTTTGCCGTTCCGGTAAAGTCCGATGTTTTTGATCAGTGTGGTCATATCGATGCTCCTTGCTTAGTCGAGTCCCAAGTACTTTTTCTGTGCTTCTGTCAGGGTATCGATCTGGTATCCCATGGCAGCGAGCTTGATGGAGGCGATCTTGGTATCCAGTTCATGCGGAAGGGTGTAGACGGCAGGCTTCATGTCCTTGCCGTGCTGGAGGAGGTAGCGGGCTGCGAGGGTCTGCATTGCGAAGGAGAGGTCCATGATCTCTGCCGGATGGCCATCCCCTGCTGCAAGGTTCACGAGGCGGCCTTCAGCCATGAGGAAGACGGTCTTGCCGTTTGGCAGGACATAGCCTTCGATGTTCTTGCGGGCTTCGTAGTGAGAGACGGCGATGCGTTCCAGATCCTTGCGGCTGACTTCGCAGTCGAAGTGGCCAGCATTCGCACAGATGGCGCCGTCCTTCATCGCGAGGAAATGTGGTTCGGTGATGATGTCGATGTCGCCGGTGACGGTGAGGAAAATGTCACCGTGCTTAGCAGCTTCTGCCATCGGCATGACTTCGAATCCATCCATCACGGCTTCGATGGCTTTGATGGGATCGACTTCGGTCACGACGACATGGGCGCCGAGGCCTTTCGCACGCATCGCACAGCCTTTGCCGCACCAGCCATAGCCGGCGATGACAGCGGTCTTGCCGGTGACGGTGAGATTCGTGCTGCGGATGATGCCGTCCCAGGCGGACTGGCCGGTGCCGTAGCGATTATCAAAAAGGTACTTGCAGTAGGAATCATTGACTGCGATCATCGGGAATTCCAGCTTGTTTTCCTTTTCAAGGATCTTCAGACGATATACGCCTGTGGTGGTCTCTTCAGAGCCGCCGATGAGGTTCTTCTGGCACTCTTTTCTGGTGGTATGGAGCAGGTGTACGAGGTCACCGCCGTCGTCGATGATGATGTCTGGCATGTGGTCGAGGGCCTTGTTCAGGAACATGAAATATTCCTCTTCGGTGCAGGCATGCCATGCATAGACGGTGATGCCGCTCTTGACGAGGCCGGCTGCGATCGGATCCTGCGTGGAGAGCGGATTGCTGCCGGTGCAGATGACATTCGCACCCGCTGCTTTCAGCGTGAGCGCAAGGTAGGCGGTCTTCGCTTCGAGATGGATGGACATGACGATGGTCTTGCCTTTGAAGATCTGCTCTTTGACGAATTCTTCACGCAGTGTATTCAGTGCGGGCATGAATTTTTCGACCCAGGAAATACGCTGCAGGCCTTCGTCGGCCAAGGAAATATCACGAATCATGGATTCAGACATGAGAGGCTCCTTTCAAATAGGAAATGAGAAATGAGGAATGGTGGTGACGGCTTTGCCGCACATATAGAGGGGATGACGGGTGGCCGCGGATAGCCCTTCTTATCGGCTTTTGGCGGCCAGCTCTTCCTTATATTTTTCTATCGCCGCTTCATACGGTGCTTTCAGCACGCCCTTTTCCGTGATGATACCGGCGATGAGAGAGGACGGCGTGACATCGAAGGCGGGATTATAGACAGGGACGTCTTTCGGCGCGCTGTAGACGCCGGCAAATTTCCGCACTTCGTCCGGATCTCTTTCTTCAATGACGATCTCCTTGCCGGAGGCGATGGAGAAGTCAAATGTCGAGAACGGCGCAGCGATGTAGAATGGGATATGGTGGTAGGCTGCCATGACGGCAAGACCGTAGGTACCGATCTTATTGGCGGTATCGCCATTCGCCGCGATACGGTCTGCACCGACGATGATGGCGTCTATTTTCTTGTCGCGCATGATGGAAGCGGACATCGTATCGGAAATGAGGCAGCACGTGATATGCCCTTCCATGAGCTCAGTCGCGGTGAGGCGGCTCCCCTGCAGGAGCGGACGTGTCTCATCCGCATACACGCACTCGATCGCTCCACGCTCATGAAGGACGGAGAGGACGCCGAAGGCCGTGCCGATGCCTGCCGTCGCCAGTGCTCCCGTATTGCAGTGGGTCAGGATGCGAAGCCCCTTTCTTCCCTGGAAAAGATCTGCGCCATTTTCACCGATGGCCCGACAGGTGTGAATATCTTCCGCTTCGATATCACGGGCCTTTGCAAGGAGAGCATCTCCCGCTTCTTTGGCAGGATATCGATCGAAGACCTTCTCCATCTCGGAAACGGCCCAGGACAGATTCACGGCAGTCGGACGCGCCGCACTGATCTCTTGGCAGGCGTGGTGAAAGGCAGCCGATATATCAGAGGACAAAAGGCACTCTCTATAGGCGAGGAGGACGGCATAGGCAGCCGCGACACCGATCGCAGGAGCTCCGCGCACCGCAAGGATGCGGATGGCATCGGCTACCTCACGGTAGTCCCTGCAGCGTAGATAGGTGATCTCTGTAGGGAGCTTCGTCTGGTCAAGAAGACGGAGGCTCGCACCTTCCCAGGCAAGCGATCGCAGCGCACTCATACGTGAAATCCTCCGAAGGCTTCTGCGGCGTGGCGGCAGTGGCAGTCCTTCTCTACATCATACGTCTCGAAGACGTCGGTCACGATGCGGTACATGTTGCGGCTGTTTTCTGCCATGCAGTCGAGGACTTCCTGATGGCTCAGCTCCTCTTTTGTGATGCCGGCGGCGAAATTCGTGACCATGGAAATGCTTGCGTAGCAGATCTCCGCTTCACGGGCGAGCTGGCACTCCGGTACATTCGTCATGCCGACTACGTCAGCGCCCCACATGCGGTATGCCTTGATCTCTGCCGGGGTCTCGAAACGCGGCCCTTCCGTGCAGATGTAGGTCCCCTGCGGGTGTAGAGTGATGCCTTCCTTTCTTCCGGCGGCAAGGATCGCTTCCCGGAGCGATGCACAGTACGGATGGCTCATGTCGAGATGGGCAACGCCATAGCGCTCGCCATCATAGAAGGTCCCTTCGCGGGCTTTCGTCATATCGATGAACTGGTCGAGAAGCACCAGCTCACCCGGCTTGTAGTCCGGATTCAGTGAGCCGACGGCCGTCGTGCTGATGACGGCTGCGACGTCAAGCATCTTCAGGGCAAACATATTGGCACGGTAATTGATCTTGTGCGGGGGGATCGTGTGATGCGCCCCGTGACGGGACAGATGGATGATCTCCCTGCCTTCAAAGAAACCGGCTTCATACTTCGCTTCGCCATAGGGCGTCTCGATGATATGCTCGGTCACGTCCTTCAGCAGGACAGAATTTTCCGCCCCGGTGCCTCCGATGAAAGCGATTTTTTTCATTGTACATGATCTCCTTCCATGAACCATTTAGAAAGTGTATCTCGAGCGATCGTATATTTCTTATCACAATACGGGCAGACGATCTCGATGGAGGGATCGGCGAGCAGGCTCTGCTTCTCCGCCTCCGGGAGAGACTTCAGTGTCCCTTTGATGCGTTCCTCCGAGCAGGTGCAGCGGAAGGTCAAAGGGCCGTCTTTGAGCAGTTCGAACTGGCCTTCGACCAAAAGCTTTTCCAGAGAGTCTTCTTCCTTGGCATCCTTCGTCAGGTCCCAGCGATCCAGCTCACGGAAAAGCTCTGCGAATCTGCCCATATTTCCTTTTGGCAGGAGCTGCGCCATGAAGCCCGCCGAGCGCAGGATGTCGCCCTTTTCGGTCATGGAGATATCCAGCTTCACGGCCGACAGCGTCTGTTCAGATGTATTCATATACTCTGTGAGGCACGCCGAAATGTCTCCGTGAGACAGGTTCACCGTGCTCGTATATGGGAGCTTCAGGAGCGAGTAGCGCGTCACGAAGAGCTGTCCCTTCGCTGCTGCCAGCGCGGCCTCATGCACATCGTCACAAGGCACGCCTTCTCCGGCTTCCGGATGGTCCAGAAAACCGCGGACAAAGCGCCCGTCATAGGCATCGACGTGGATCGCGCCCAAAGGGCTTCCTGTCATCCAGCGGATGGAGATTCCTTCATGATTTTTGAAATCATTGATGAGGATTGCCGCCCCTGTCATCGCCTTCGCGAGGATCCTCGCAGATGCCGGGGGCAGATGATGGATCGCTTCCGCTTCGAGGGATACATTCGATGTATCCGCGACAGTCAGACGGATGCCGTCCGCACTCAGATAATGCTGTATCGTATTCGTATTCATAGTCAAAACCTCTGGTATACATGAAATCTTCGCCGGAGAGAATGGCTCTTCCAGCAGCACAAATCGGATATATTATAGCATAATAGAATGAGGAATGGTGAGGTTTATGGGGACGGCGCCCTGTTTTTCCCTCCCCTGTCAAACGCCATCAGCCGCCTTTCTGCTGTCTTTGCATAAACGCTGAAATCCCATATATTCTCTGCATTTTCTCATGTTTTTGGTTGACTGAACTATGAATTTATGGTATTGTTGAATCATGCTCAATACGAGCAGTGTAAGTCATTTTTTTAGGAGGAATTTCCATGAAAGGTACAGTTAAGTGGTTCAGTGCAGAAAAAGGCTACGGCTTTATTGAAAGAGAAGAAGGCGGCGACGTTTTCGTTCATTTCTCTGCTATTCAGGCTGATGGCTTCAAAACACTGAATGAAGGCCAGAAGGTCGATTTCGAAATTATTGATGGTGCAAGAGGACCTCAGGCTGCTAACGTTAAAGTTGAAGGCTGATCACTGAACTGACTGCTATATAGCGTAAGTTTGTAACCAAAGATAAAAAGAGAGCCGTGAATCATTGGATTCGCGGCTCTCTTTTTTATGCTTGCTTGGCAGCCCTCTATGCTTTCTTTCCGGAGATATTCTCTCTCATCTCGGTATCGGCTGCAATATTTTTCATTTGATAGTAATCCATGACACCCAGATTTCCCTTCTGGAGAGCTTCTGCCATAGCCTTTGGCACTTCGGCCTGGGCTTCGACGACCTTCGCCTGCATTTCCTGGGTATAGGCGCGCATTTCCTGCTCCTTGGCGACGGCCATGGCACGGCGTTCTTCGGCTCTTGCCTGTGCGATCTGCTTATCCGCTTCTGCCTGATCGGTCTGGAGCTGGGCGCCGATATTTCTTCCTACGTCGACATCGGCGATATCGATGGAGAGGATCTCAAAAGCCGTCCCCGAGTCGAGGCCTTTGCCGAGGACCGTACGGGAAATGTGATCCGGATTCTCCAGTACGTCGGTGTGCTTTTCGGAGGAGCCGACGGTCGTGACGATGCCTTCACCGACACGGGCGATGATGGTCGCTTCCCCTGCCCCGCCGACGAGGCGATCGATATTCGCACGGACGGTGACACGGGCGCGGACCTTGAGCTCGATGCCGTTTTTCGCGACCGCAGAAATGGTCGGGGTCTCGATGACCTTCGGATTGACGCTCATCTGGACGGCTTCGAGGACATTGCGTCCTGCCAAGTCGATGGCGGCTGCCTGCTCGAAGGAGAGATCGATCTGTGCGCGATGCGCGGCGATCAGGGCATCGACGACGTTATCCACATTGCCGCCCGCCAGGTAGTGCGCTTCGAGCTGGTTCACGCTGATGAGAAGTCCCGCCTTCGTGCCTTTGATGAGCGGCAACACGATCATCTGCGGAGAGACGCGGCGGATCCGCATCCCCACCAGATTGAAGAGGGAGATATTCACATCCGCGGCGAGCGCGGAGATCCAGAGTCCGATCGGCACGAAGTGCAGCAGGACGGACAGAGCTGCGATGGCGATGAAAAAGATGATCACCGGAAAGAGTAAAAGTTCCATACATGCCTCCTTTTTATAATCAGGAATCAATGAGAGTCCGCTTGGCAGGACTCTCAGCTTGCGGCTTCGGAAAGGGTATGCCGAAGCCATGGGTCAAAGGGTCAGAGGATCTGCCTCTGCGATAGGATCGGCGCTGGCAATCCTATCGCACCTGCCTAGCGGGCATCCGCTTTTTTCACGACAAGATAGCTTCCTTCTGCCTTGATGACGATGACCTTCTTCCCTTTCTCTATGAAGTCACCACGAGAGACGGCGTCCAGGATATGGCCTTCGATATCCACTTTGCCGGACGGGCGAAGGACTGAGTCCGTCATCCCCTCTTTCCCGGCATAGGCTGACAGATCAGCAGCGGAAGACTTGAAGCCCTTCTGACCGGTGAGGGAATCACGCAATGTGACTTTCTGCCACAGCCGGCTTTGTGAAAGGTGATCGACCAAGAAATAGAAACCGATCCCGGTGAGAAGTATGCCACCCGACAGGATATAGAGGGCAGTCATATCTCCGCCGAAGGTGAAGAAAAGCCCGGAGAGAAGTAGAACGAGGCCTATGACAGCCGCTACGCCTGTCATGAGCGCCAGGATGTCCAGAATGACCAGCGCCAGCCCGCCGAAGTACAAGACAGCTTCGAGCATCTGATCGCCTTCTGACCAGTTCGCTCCGATCAGAAGACAGCCAGCGATCGCCGCTGCCAGTGCCCCTCCCGAGAATCCGGCGGTCTTGATCTCCGCCAGCAGCGAGATAAGGATGACGGCGGATAAGAGACCTTCTACGATCGGGTGCCTAAAAACGTCTGCCATAGGCATGGCATCGGCTGCCAGCACCTGCATGGGAAAGAATAGCAGGAGAAATAGGAATTTCTTCATGTTTGATGGGATGCCTCCTTTCGCGCCATGATTTCCTATTTATTATACACTATGCAGATAAAATTTTTCCTGTATTTTTTTCTGCCATTTCCTGCCGCGGCAGATTCACACAAAAGGGGCTGTGAAATAACGATCGTCTCATTTTCGCTTTCATTCTGCCGCGGGGATTTGTGCCTCTCATAGGAGTGACCGGGAAACTTTATCTCAGCTGTCTTTCATACCATAGTCATCCTATCCGCCCCTGCGGGGCACCTTCCCCTAGAGGGGAAGGCTGCGATACGGGAATACCATCTTCATCGCTGAAATGAAAGCAAAGCAAAAAGGGGCTGTGAAGAAATGAATCCTCATTTCTTCACAGCCCCTTTTGATGAAAATCAGTCGACCGGTTTTGCGAAGAGGTCTTTTTCTTTCTCTTTCTTGAGAGCGGTCTTGATGTGCAGTTCTTTCAGCTGCTTATCAGCGACTACAGACGGTGCCTGGGTGAGCGGATCGATCGCACTCTGGGTCTTCGGGAAGGCAATGACATCGCGGATGGAGTCGAGGTGGAGCATCAGCATGACGAGACGGTCAAGGCCGAGGGCGATGCCTGCATGCGGCGGAGCGCCGTACTTGAATGCATCAAGCAGGAAGCCAAATTTCTGCTCTGCTTCTTCCTGAGAGATACCGATGGCTTCGAATACTTTTTCCTGCAGATCCTGCTGGTAGATACGAAGGGAGCCGCCGCCGGCTTCGACACCGTTCAGGACCATATCATAGGCTTTCGCATAGACCTTGGACGGATCGGTGAGGAGGTACTGTACATCTTCATCTCTTGGTGCGGTGAATGGATGATGTTCAGCGACGTAGCGTTTTTCTTCTTCGCTGTATTCGAACATCGGGAAGTCGGTGACCCAGCGGAAGCAGAATTCATTCGGGTCGATGAGGCCCATGCGGCGAGCCATTTCGAGACGGAGTTCGCCCAGAGCCTGTGCGACGACCTTCGGCTTGTCCGCAATGATGAGGACGAGGTCGCCTTTTTCCGCTTCGCAGACTTTGCCGATCTCACGGATCTTGTCTTCACCGAGGAATTTGGTGATCTGGCACTTCAGGCTGCCGTCTTCATTGAAGCCGATCCAAGCCAAGCCTTTGGCACCATAGTGTCCGACGTATTCGACGAGGCCGTCGAGTTCACGACGCGGAATGCCGGCATCGCCTTTGACGGTGATGGCTTTCACACAGCCGCCATTGTCGAGGACGGAGCGGAATACTTTGAAGCCGGTGTCACGGAGCAGGTCGGATACATCATAGAAATGCATATCGAAACGAAGGTCCGGTTTGTCGGAACCATAGAGAGCCATGGCGTCATCCCATTTGATCCTCTTGAACGGGATCTGGATATCGACATTGAGGACTTTCTTGAAGACTCTCTGCATCATGTGTTCCATGAGATCCAGAATGAAGTCCTGGTCTTCGAAGGAGAGCTCCATATCCAGCTGGGTGAATTCCGGCTGGCGATCGGCACGCAGGTCTTCATCGCGGAAGCAGCGAGCGACCTGGAAGTAGCGTTCCAGACCGGAAACCATGAGCAGCTGTTTGAAGAGCTGTGGGGACTGCGGCAGAGCGTAGAATTTGCCCGGGTTCACACGGGAGGGGACGAGGTAGTCGCGTGCGCCTTCCGGGGTGCTCTTGGTGAGCATCGGGGTCTCGATTTCGAGGAAATTGTGTTCATCGAGGAAGGTTCTCATCTCATGTACGATCTTATGGCGCATGATGAGGTGGTTCTGCATTTCCGGACGGCGCAGATCGATGTAGCGGTATTTCAGACGGACGTTTTCATCGACATCGATGCCGTCTTCGACGTAGAATGGCGGGGTCTTCGCTTTGTTCAGGATGCGAAGCTCGGAAACGACGACTTCCACCTTGCCGGTCTTCATCTTCGGATTGACAGTTTCTTCGCTTCTCTCTCTGACCTTGCCTTTGACAGCGAGGACGAATTCACTGCGGCAGGCTTCCGCCTTGTGGAATGCTTCTTCCCCGTACTGTGGGCTCATGACGAGCTGTACAATACCGCTTCTGTCGCGAAGGTCGATGAAAATGAGACCGCCATGGTCACGACGGGTATTCACCCAGCCTGCCAGTGTCAGTTCTTTGCCGCAGTCATTTTCTGTTACCAGACCGCATCCGCAGGATCTATGCATCCCTGCCATTGTTTCCATATTAGAGCACCTCTTTATAAAAATGTTGACGCTGTGAGAGATCGTAAGGAGATCCCGTCAGCGAAAATAAATGATATGTTAGCTTGCTTGTTGGTGTGTATTGACGGATAAAGCCGGAGGATCACGCATGAATTCATCTCGGCTTCGCCTGCCGCCAGAGGCCGGTCACCAAATGCTATTTCTCAAACTTTGCAATATACCCGGCGACTTCGGCGAATGGGATCTCCTCCTGCGTGCCTTCTGCCATGTTTTTCACCATGGCTTTGCCGGAAGCCAGCTCATTGCTGCCGATGATGACGGTGAAGTCGGCCTTTGTCTTGCCTGCTTGCTTCATCTGGCCTTTGAGGCTTCTGCCCTGAAGGTCCATATCTGTGATGACGCCGTCTTGACGCAGCGCGAACTGGATCTTCACGCCTTCGGCCTGTGCTTCTTCGCCGAGAGCGGCGATGTAGACGTGCTTTTCTGCTTTCGGTTCGGGGATCAGATGCTGCATTTCCAAAGCGAGCAGGAGACGTTCAAGACCGATCGCAAAGCCGATGCCCGGTGTGGAAGGACCGCCGACTTCTTCGACAAGGCCGTCATAGCGGCCGCCGCCGCAGACTGCGCTCTGCGCTCCGAGCGGTGGATACTGGATCTCGAAAGCGGTATTCGTATAGTAGTCGAGCCCGCGCACGAGCTTCGGGTCGATGGTGTAGGAGATCCCAAGAGCTGTGAGGTAGGATTTCAGAGCTTCGAACTTCTGGTGGCAACTCTCGCAGAGATAGTCCGTGATGACCGGCGCACCGACAGCCGCCGCTTTGCAGCCCTCTTCCTTGCAGTCGAGAAGACGAAGCGGATTTTTGTGAAGTCTGGCCTTGCAGTCTTCACAGAGCTGGCTCTCCTTGGGTTCGAAGAATTCGATGAGCTTCTGTCTGTACTGCGGACGGCAGTTCGCATCGCCGATGGAGTTCAGATGGAGATCGAGATCTTTCAGTCCGAGCTTATGGAAAATCTCACAAGCCATCGCGATGACTTCCGCATCCGCAAGCGGAGAGGATGCACCGAGGACTTCCAGACCGAACTGGTGGAATTCACGGTAACGGCCGGCCTGCGGACGGTCATAGCGGAACATGGAGCCGATGTAGAACATCTTATGCACCTGCTGGTCTCCATACATTTTATGTTCCAGGTACGCACGGACAGCTGAGGCTGTATTTTCCGGGCGCAGGGTGACAGAGCGATTTCCTCTGTCCTTGAAGGTATACATTTCCTTCGTCACGACGTCGGTGGTATCGCCGATGCCGCGCTGAAATAATTCTGTCGCTTCAATGATCGGGGTACGGATCTCTTTGTATCCGTAGCGCGCACATACGTCACGAATGACGCCTTCCATGTAATCCCACTTGTAGACTTCGTCCGGCAGGATATCATGGGTTCCTTTTAATGCCTGCATTGTGACACCTCTTTACTTGATTTGACAGACATTTCGAAGGAGCAGAAGCTTCAACGCCCCTCCTCTGTCTATCAAAGACATTAACAAACTAAATTGTACCATTTCTACAGGGGAAATGGCAAATGGGAATTCGAAAATGCCTGCGGCTCTTTCGGAGATGGATCTGTAAAAAGAGGAGCGATGAGCGCCGCAGGTTTTCTGTCTTTACTCTTTCTTCGCGCAGTCTTTGCAATAGCCGTAGAATTTCAGCTGGTAGTCAACCACGTGGAACCCGCTATCTTTCTGGATCTTGTCCTTCACATCGGAAAGAAATAATTCATGGGAGAATTCGATCACTTTCCCGCAGCCAAGACAGATGAGATGGTAATGGGAATGATTCAGTGAACGATCGTTCAGCTCATAGCGGCTGCGTCCATCACCGAAATCGAGCTTTTTGAGAAGCTCCAGCGATGTGAATAATTCCAGCGAGCGGTAGACCGTCGCAAGCCCGATGTCTGGATTCTCATCCCGTACCATCGCATACAGGTCTTCTGCACTCAAGTGTTTTTCTTTGCTGTCAAGGAAGGCCTGCAGAATGACCTGACGCTGCGAAGTGAATTTATATTTGTGCTCACGGATTTTTTTTCGCAGGGTATTCATAACCGTGGACTTTTTCATGAAAATGCCTCCATTTTTAAATTAGGAATGAGAAATCAGAAAGGGGAAGTCGGAGAAGCCGATATTTCCCGGAAGCAGCCAGCGCTCCCCTATTTTCTCATCTTGTACTTATCATAAAACCACATATGCCGTAGGATGACCTGCAGGACGGCGACCAGCGGGACGGAGATCATCATGCCGACGATGCCGAAAAGCTGTCCGCCAATGAGGACTCCGGCAATGATCGCGACGGGATGTACATCGATGATGCTGCCCATGAGCTTGGGCATGAAGAAATGACCGTCGAGCTGCTGGACGATGATGTAGAAGATGATGACTTTCGCCATGACGCCTGTCCCCTGAAGCAGAGCGAGGAAAACGGGCGGGATCGCTCCGATGATCGGCCCGATGAGAGGGATCATTTCCACAACGCCTGCCAGAAGTCCGATGACCAGAGGATAGGGAATATTCATGGACCACATGCCGAGGAAAACGACAAAGGCCATGATGACGGAAAGAAGCAGCTGCCCGCGCAGGTAGGCATTCAGCATGAAGTGGATCTCCTTGAAGATCGTCTCGAGATGATGATGGAAACGGTCAGGAAAGAAACCGATGAAGACATGCACGAAATAGCTGCCTCTCTTCATCATGTAGAATGTGATGAAGGGTACGACGATGAGCTCGACCACCGTACTTGCAAAAGAGAAGATCGCGGACAGGCTGAACTGTGCGACCTTCAGCGTATACTCACCGACATCCTGAATGATGCGGGAAATGAAATTTTTCGCTTCCGGCGGCATCAGGGAGAGCTGGTACTGCCGCTCGATCTCCGGGATCGCCTGCTGCACCGCTGTCACCATATCGGGGATGCCTTTCACGAAGGCACGGAATTCTCCGATGAACGGCACGACGATGTGAACAATGATCATATAGACAATGCCGATAAAGATGGCAAAGGAGATCAGAATCGCGATATCATAGGGCATCTTCGCCATCCCGCGGCAGACGCGGATATGTTCATGGATGAATTTCGCCAGCGGATTCAAAAGGATCGCGAACACCAGCGAGACGGTGAACGGAAAGAGGATCATGGGGGCTGCGACCACCAGTCCGAAGAAAAAGAGCGCAATGCCAACGCGCATCCAGAATTCAGCGCCCCATCTCATAGGCCGCCTCCCACCAGGAAGGGATTCGTCTTCTTTTCTTGGCCAATGGTCGTCGGATCACCATGTCCGGAAAGCACGGTCACGGTATCCGGCAGGCAGAAAAGATTCTTCCGGATGGCGGTCACGAGCGTCGTCATACTGCCTCCGGGGAAATCGGTGCGCCCGATGGAGCCATGGAAAAGAGAGTCTCCCGTGAAGACGATGCCCTCCTTCGCTTCATAGAAGGAGATCCCGCCCGGTGTATGCCCCGGGGTATCGATCACGGTAAAGTCTAGTCCGCAGGTCTTGATAGGGTCTCCCCCTTTCACCCAGTGCTCCGGATCCTCTACGAGTACGTGGTCGGGGAATGTATAGGATAAATTCTTGGAGGGGTCTTTCAGATACGAGGCGTCCCCGCGGCTCATGTAGAGCTCGGCTTTCGGGAAACGGGCGCGCAGCGCATTCATGCCGGCCATATGGTCCACATGGGCATGTGTCAGAAAAATGGATCGCAGCTCGATCTGATCCTGCAGGATGGCATGGATGTAGTGTTCCGGTGTAAAGGAGGGATCTACGACCAGCCCTTCCATGGTCTTTTCATTGTACACGATATAGGTGTTTGTCATAAAAGGACCGAGTACTGTGTATTTGATTTTCATAACAAATCCTCCTTTGATTCACGTTTTTGCGGCAGCGGCTAAAAATTCTTATCACTGTCGAGAAGCAGCGTCACGGGGCCGTCATTTTCGAGGGCCACCTTCATATGGGTGCGGAAACGGCCGGTCCCGACAGAGACACCGGCTTTACGGCAGATGTCAACGACATATTCATAAAGCGCATTCGCCCGTTCCGGAAGCTCCGCCTGTGAAAAGCTGGGGCGGCGCCCCTTTCTGGCGTCGCCATAGAGAGTGAACTGGGAAACAATCGCAAGCTCCCCTTTCACGTCTAAGAGAGACAGGTTCAGTTTATCATTTTCATCCTCGAAGATGCGAAGGTGCAGGATCTTGTCTGCGATGTACTCTGCCTCTTTCTCGGTATCGCCTTTTTTGACACCCAGAAGAACGACAAAGCCTTTGGAAATGGAAGCCGTTTCTTCGCCTTCGGAATCCACCTTGCACCAGTTGCATTTTTGAACGACAGCACGCATAGATAGGTCTCCTTTATAAAATGGTTCAGGGTTCGGGGTTAGCCCGTGGGGCGTGCCCGCCCACTGATTATGAATGAAAGCTTTGCGCGAATGAGGAATGAGGAATGGAGGTGGCTCCTTCACCGCAAAGTATATATGGGGCGATGCCCGAAAGTGGTATGCAAGTCACCAGTCACCACTCACCCCTTCTTACTAATTTTCCCCCTTCGACGACCGCATTCTTCTGACTGAATGGACGCCCTTGATGCGGCGGATCTTGGTCATGATAAAGTCGAGCTGCGCCAGATCCTTGATCTGGATGCCAAGATTCATGACGGCCATGCCATTGTTCTCGACCTTGACATTCGCTGCAGAGACGGAGAGCTTCATCTCGGTCAGCACGGCCAGGATGTCTGCCATGAGGCCGGTGCGGTCGTAGCAGATGACTTCGATCGTGACGAGGAACATGCCGCCCGTCTCTTCTTCCCATGACACATCGATCATGCGGTCTTTGTCCGGGAAATTGATGGCATTCGGACAGTCCGCACAATGGACTGAGACGCCGCGGCCGCGCGTCACGAAGCCGACGATGGAGTCCCCCGGCACCGGGGTGCAGCACTTGGCGAGATGCACCTCAAGTCCCACCTCCCCGCGGACGAGGATGCCGGAGGACGAACGCGCTTTCATGCTGCGCATCTTGAGATTCTCCAGATCCTTTGCGGTCTTTTGAAGTACGGGCTTTTGGAGAGCAAGCTCCTTCTTGTATCTTTCCGTGAGCTTCACCATCGTGCTCTTCACGGGGATACCGCCGAAGCCGATGGAGGCAAGAAGGTCATCGGTGGTCGGACAGTTGAAGGTCTTCGCGACCTCGAGCAGGCGGTCTTTTCCGATGAGCTTCTTCCATTCATAGCCGAGACGGTCTGTTTCCTCGAGCAGGAACTGCTGCCCGCGTGCTATATTTTCTTCTCTGTTTTCTTTCTTGAACCAGCTGCGGATCTTCGCCTTACTGTCAGCAGCGCCGACCATATTGATCCAGTCATAGCTCGGCTTGCCATTTTTCGAAGTAATGACAGAGACGATATCCCCATTCTTCAGCTTCGTATCGAGTGGGACGATCTTATTATTCACCTTCGCACCGATGCAGCGGTTGCCGACTTCGGTATGGATGCGGTAAGCAAAGTCGATCGGGATTGAGCCCTTCGGCAGGTTGATGACATCGCCCTTCGGTGTGAAGACGAAGACTTCATCTGAGAAGACATCGAGCTTCAGGGCATTCATGAATTCCTTCGGGTTGCTGGTATCCTGCCATTCCAGGATGCGGCGCAGCCAGGAGATCTTTGCATCGAAGTCCTTGCCGCCGGCATGTCTACCTTCCTTGTAGCGCCAGTGAGCGGCGACACCGTATTCGGAAATATGGTGCATTTCCCACGTGCGGATCTGGATCTCTACCGGCTGCCCCTTCGTCCCGATGACGGTCGTATGGAGCGACTGATACATATTCGGCTTCGGGACGGCGATGTAGTCCTTGAAGCGGTTCGGAAGAGGTCTCCAGAGAGAGTGTGCGATGCCGAGGATCGCATAGCACTGCGGGATGGTATCCACGATGACACGCACCGCATAGAGGTCATAGATCTGGGATAAGTCTTTGTTATCCCTTTTCATCTTTTTATAAATGCTGTAGAAATGCTTCGGCCGTCCCGTGATGGTCGCTTTGATCCCCGCTTCCTCGATGTGTTCGTGGAGCACGCGCATGGTATCATCGACGATCTCCTCACGCGCCTTGCGCTTCTGCTTCATCTGGCGCACGAGGTCAGCATATTCCTCCGGATGCAGGTAGTGGAAGCAGAGATCCTCCAGTTCCCACTTGATGTTATAGATCCCCAAGCGGTGTGCCAGCGGAGCATAGATCTCGATCGTTTCGCGCGCGATGCGGATCTGCTTTTCCCGCCGGAAGATGCCTAGGGTACGCATATTGTGCAGGCGGTCTGCCAGCTTGATGACGACGACGCGGATATCCTTGGCCATCGCGAGGAACATTTTGCGGAAATTCTCAAGCTGCTGGTCCTCTTTGTCCTTGTAGTGGAATTGGGAGAGCTTCGTCACGCCATCGACCAGGAAGGCGACTTCTTCACCAAAGAGCATTTTGAGATCTTCCAGCGTATAGCCGGTATCCTCGACGACATCATGCAAGAGTGCTGCCATGACGCCTTCCTTATCCATTTCCAGCTCCGCCAGAATATAGGCCACGGAGACGGGATGGATGATGTATGGCTCGCCCGTCTGCCTGGTCTGTCCCGCATGGGCTTTTTCTGCCAGCTCGTAGGCTTCTTCGATGAGGTCGAGCGATTTCTCATCATGCATGTACGTTTTCAGCTTGTCGAAGAGCTTTTTATGCTCTTCTTCTTTTTCTCCGGCAAAATCCTGCCGTTCTTTCATGCGTTCTACGTATTCATCCTGATGGATCAGAAATTCTGCCAGCGTCGAAGCGGAGGCATCTGTATGGATGGTTTCTTCATTGAGATTGCGATTGAATACGCTTGGTGCTGGAAGGGCATTCGTTTCTACCGGTACTTCTGTTTTTTTGTTTTCTGTATCATTCATAGCGGTGCCTCCTTACAGCATCAAAATTAAGGACTTCGGGTGCAAGCTCCGGAAGGCAGTGCCGGAAACTCCCTCATGAAAATGGCACTGCCCGCTCTCTGTTTTCTACGTTTCAAGAAATGGAGGTGTATCATCACCTGTGAAAGGAGAGCCGTTATCAGGCGTGACTTGTAAAGTGAGCGGATATCTTCAGGCATCCCGAAGGATCCACGGCGAAGCTGTCACGACCTCGCCCTAAAACATTCTATGCTTTCTATATACTTCAGACTCCATGAGATCCAGCTTTTTCGTTGCGATACGGCGCTGGTAAAATTCTTCCCCGTTTCTGGAAAAGCGTGAGAGGAGCTCAAGCTCTTCAAAAACGGCAAGTCCCATGCTGAGGCTGACTTTTTCGAAGCCGCCCTGCGTCATGAGGCAGCTCTGTACCTCCTTCACAGGTCGTGGCTGGTCCTTCAGGAAAACGGTGAGCTTCTTGTAGATCTCTACCAGCAGATCGCGGGAGAGCAGCTTCTCATTTTCCTCTCGGATATCGCGGCAGATGAGCTGCACATGCTCGCCATACCATTCATGGACTTCCGGTTCGAAAACAAGATCGACCACATCCCCTGCGCGGCAAGGATCGATATCCCCCACGCCCCAGAAGATCGCATCGATAAGCTCCTTCCCGGCCGACAGCTGGCATTTGAAATGCCGTCTGTCCTGTCCGATGCGGCGCGCCGTTTCCACGAAAGCCTGCCGCGTGGCAAAGATGGGCTTCGGATTGTCACAGCCACAGGGCTCTAAAAGATCGAGCGAATGAATGAAATCGATGGATACCTCGGAGAGCGGCAGGCACTCCTCTACCTCAAGGACAGGGATACAGTCTTCGGGAGTGAGCCTTGCTTTCGCATAGGCATTGAGCCGTTTTCGGAATTCGGGGATCTTGTCTGCCTCGATAGAGAAGCCGGCTGCCATTTTGTGTCCGCCATACTGGAGCAAGAGATCCTTCTGAGCCGCCAAGGCTTCATAGATATTGAAAGCAGGGATGGAGCGACAGGAGCCTTTCCCGACTCCGTCTCGGACTGTCAGCACCAGTACCGGACGATGGTAGATCTCCAGGATGCGCGACGCCACGATGCCGATGACGCCGGGATGCCAGTCCTGCCCGTCCACGACAAGGGCCATGTCCTTTTCGATTTGCAGCTCGGCGATGCGCTTCTGCGCTTCCTCGAAGATATTCCGCTCGATCTGCTGGCGCGTCACATTCGTATCACAGAGCTGGCTCGCGAGGCGCTCCGCCTCTTCACTGGACTCTGTCGTCATCAGCTGTACGCCTTCTTTGGCATGGGCAATGCGTCCGGCTGCATTCAGACGGGGCGCCAGACCGAAGGACACCTGATCCGCATGCGTGATCGCTTTCGTATCCTCATGAACGATGCCAGATGCGATCAGGAGCGAAGAAAGACCCTTGATGGAGGTCGTAAGGAAACGCTTCATCCCCTCCCGTACCAGGATACGGTTTTCTCCGGTCAGAGATACCACGTCTGCGATCGTCCCCAGTGCGGCGAGCTCTACATTGTCTGTGAAATCGACACCATCCCTTGCCAGATGCAGTGCTCTGGCCACCATGAAAGCGACGCCGCAGCCCGCCAGCTCCTTGTACGGATACGGGCAGTCCTTCTGGTGCGGATTGATCACGGCGATGCATGCCGGCAGCTGCTCGGGCGGTGTGTGATGGTCAGTCACGATGATATCCAGCCCCTCGGGTTTCCTTGCGATCAGCTCTGCTGAGCTGATACCGCAATCCACCGTGATGAGGAGCGTATAGCCCTCTTTTCGGAGGGAAAGCAAAGCCTTCTCATTCAGCCCATATCCTTCCGTTTCTCTCCGGGGGATGTAGTATCCGACATCCGCGCCCATGCCCTTCAGACAGCGCACGAGGATCGAAGTCGATGTGATGCCGTCTACGTCATAGTCTCCGTAGACTACGATCTTCTCTTTGCGATCGATCGCAGAAAGAAGACGGGTGACGCCCTCCTTCATCCCCTTCATCAAGAAAGGATCTGACAGATCCGACAGGTCATCATATAAAAAATGGGATAATTTGTCTTCTGTATCCAGTCCGCGCCGCATCAGGATACGCGCAAGACCATCTGTGACCGAATGCCTGCGGAAAAACGCAGGGATCTCTTTTGTTTCGTTTTCGCCTGCCCGGATATGCCAGCGGCAGGCGGTTCGTCCTTGTGTCATCATGCCCTCGATTTCTGGAGATGGATGGAAGCTTTGATGTACGCGTCTTTCCGGTCTTTCAGAATACCGGCCGCGTCCTTCTGCTGTGCAGTTTTGCTCTTATGTCTGTGATATGTTCTTGATCATCCATCGTCCGTAAAAGATGTAATTTGCAACAATTATACCATTTTTGATTCTCAATAGCTATGCTGTATTATCATTCTCAATTAAAAGAGAGCGCCAAAGCGCTCTCTTTTTTATAAATGGATGCTCACAACGGTCCCTTCGGCCAACGGTCACTTTCCCCCATGCTGCAGGCGTGCCTGTTTTCTGAGCGCATCCCACATCTTCACTTCTCTTGCCGTCGTCTTCACATCATGGACACGGAAGAGGGTGCAGCCCTTTTCGATGCCCCAAAGGTTCACGGCTGCTGTCCCCTCGTCTCTTTCTTCTGCCGGAAGGTCAAGGATCGTGCCAATGAACCGCTTGCGGCTGACGCCGAGAAGCCATGGATACGGGTATGCCTGTGTGAGTTCATCCAGGCGGGCGAGTACCTCCATATTCTGCTCGCCGGTCTTTCCAAAGCCAATGCCCGGATCAAGGATGATGTTCTCTTCCTTCACACCGGCGGCCAGTGCGATGGAAAGTGTCCGGTCAAAGAAGGACTTCATCGAGGAGATGATATCTCCCTCATACACGGTATCGTTCTGGTTGTGCATCAGGATGGCAGGGACGCCATAGGCTGCCGTGACGGCGGCCATGCTGCCGTCATCGTACTGAAAGCCCCAGACATCATTCACCATGTGCGCTCCGGCAGACAGGGCTTTTTCCATCGTCTCATAGTGGTAGGAGTCGATGGAGATCGGGACGCTGCTTGCATCTAGCAACAGAGGAAGAAGCTGCATGAGACGTGCTGTCTCTTCCTCTGCCGTCAGCTCTGTGTGTCCCGGCCTTGTCGACTCTGCGCCGACATCGATCATAGCAGCACCGTCTGTTACCATGTCTTTCATATGAGACATCGCATGTTCTTTGGTATTCCACAAGCCTCCGTCGGAGAAGGAGTCGGGCGTCACGTTCAGGATGCCCATGACAAGGGAAACATCGCCGAGGGAAAGCGTTTTCCCATCCTTCCATTTGTAATTGCGCACCGGTCTGGTCATATGTATCTCCTTTTGCATCGCTGCAGGAAAAAATATCGTAAAGATCAAGGGAAGCGGCTGCTGAATATCTTCCAAATTATACCATAAAAGGCAACAAAAAAAGCGGCGTAAGCCGCTTTCCTGTGCGAACGAATCATTGAGGAGTATGATTCAGACGCAGCCGAATTGATAATCAGGGAAATAATCATCAATTGGACAAGCAGAACAACTCTGCTGCATGGCATTTCCTCCATGTACTTCTATTATACATGATATTTGAGAAATTTCCAGTGGGAAGCATCGAAACTTGAAATATTAAAGGGACTCTCTGCCTAAAAAGGGGCAAATGGCAGGGGCGATCTTCCGTTTGGCATGGGATCCGCGGCCCTGCCGTCCTTATGCCTCTTCGATGAGCCGCTGCAGAAGCTCTGCTTTTCGATTCACGGCAGAGAGGAAACGGGAGAGATCTGTTACGGCATCCTTCCAGTAGATGAGAGCGACGGCATCTTCTCCGTTGTACAGGAAACGAAGAAGTGCAAAGCTCTCCTTCTCCCCGCGTTCCTGATAGGAAACGATGCGATGAAGGCGCGCTTCCATCTTCAAGCGGTTTCTCTCCGTATCTTCCATATAGCGGAGGATCTTTTGCCATTCTGTGGCTGCCCCGCCGGAGAGTTCCACGAGAGCAAGGATCTCCTCCGGTACGGGCAGGTCAGTCCGCAGCAGAGAGAGACGTCCGATCTCTTTCAGCACGTCGAAAGCCTTCGCGGATTCCAGCAGAAAAGACGCCGCATACGACTGGCGGCTTCCTTTCCATGTCTTGGAGAGCTTCAGCGTCATCTCCTCTTGAAGGGCTGCCATATGACGAAAGGCGGTGAGAAATGCGCTGTATGTCTCCGGCGACATGTTCTTTGTCCACAGGACTGTCAAAAGATCAGAAGCTGCCTGCCAGTCTTTTTCAGACGCACGAACGGCGCCCCAGAATTTTTCTTCCTTATTTGTCATGGATACTCCTCATACCGGGGAATCGCTGATCCTGTCTCATCAGGACAGAATCAGCATTCCTCTTTTTTCTGCCTGTATGCTTTACTGCTTACAGTTCGATACTCTCTCCGGGCTTCACGACGATGACGTCTATGCCCTCTTCCCTGCCCTTTTCTGCAAACGCCGCCGGATCCTGCGCGATGACGGGCCAGGTATTGTAGTGAAGGGGGATCACATGCTTTGCTTTCAGGAATTTCGCGGCTAGGAGCGCATCCTCCGGCCCCATCGTGTAGTTATCCCCGATCGGAAGGATGGCATAGTCGATATCATACATCTCGCCGAAGAGCTTCATATCACCAAAGAGCGCCGTATCGCCTGCGTAGTAGACGGTCGGTCCCTCTTTGAAAGAAATGATAAATCCGCATGGGATACCGCCCGGCACACCGCAGCTGTGCAGCGCCTGTACCATTTTGATCGTAGCGAAGTCTGTCTTGTACTGGCCGCCTAAATTCATCGGTGCAAAGTTCAAGACCGTCTTCGGGAAAAGACCGATGACTTCAGGGATGGCGACGACCGTAGCGCCCGTGCGGCGGGCGATTTCTACAGAGTCACCGAAATGATCGCTGTGCGCATGGGAAAGCAGGATGTAGTCGCATTTCACCCGATTCGGAGATACGGCGGCATCTCCATTTCCCGTGAGGAAGGGATCAAAAAGCAGCTTCTCCTTGCCAGTGTCCAGACGAAAGCAGGCATGTCCGAAAAATGTGTACTTCATAAAAATCGCTCCTTTCGAAACTCATAAAATGGTATGGATGGCTTGGAATGTATCGCTATTTATTCTTTCGCGCCATGATCTCCTTGACGATCTTCTGTGCCACAGCAGCGAGGGCGATCCCGCGCTTCATGCTGGTCTGCTGCATACGGCGGTAAGCATCTTCTTCGTTGATATGGTAGTAGTCCATGAGAAGTCCTTTGGCGCGGTCGATGATTTTTCTGGCGGCAAATTCACGCTCCATGTCCTTCACCCGATCCACGATCTCGCTCTTCTGCCTAAACTGAGACACTGCGATCTGGATGGCGGGGAACAGATTTCTCTCATCGACAGGCTTCATGACATAGCCGAAGACCATGGACTTCTTCGCCTTTTCGATGATGTCTTCATCACCGAAAGCCGTCAGGAGGACCACGGGCGCCGCATTGTCGTGGGCAATCATCTTCGCTGTCTGGATGCCGTCAAGGCGCGGCATTTTCACATCGAGGATGACGAGATCCGGCTTTTTTTCTTTAACAAGATCCAAAGCCTCCACTCCATCTGAGCCGACGCCGACGACTGTGTGTCCGGCTTCTTCGAGCATTTCTCTTAAATCCATGCAGATGAGCGCTTCATCATCTGCTATGACGATTCTATATTTTTCTGCCATTTTTTATGCCTCCATCAAAGCCAGCGGGCAATAAATATCTGCCACGACCATAGAATCCTCATTTTTTAAGCCAAACTCGCCCTTGAGTTCGATCTCTGCGAGATTTCTGACGATTTGAAGCCCCAGATCAAATGTCCTTGTACTGAAATCTTCCGGCAGCGGGTGTCCATTATTTTTGATAGATACATGCAGGCGTCCATGATCGATCTCCGTGCCGACCACCAGCGTGCCGCGCGGCATCTTATGAAATCCGTGGTCGATCGCATTATGAATGAGTTCATTCGTTGCGATCGCAAGCGGTACGGCTTTTTCGGAATTCACGATCAAAGGCCGCCTTCCTTTTTCGCGCACCACATCGACGGGACAGAGTGCGAGACTGTCGACAGAGAGCTTGCAGATCTTATCGAGAAGCACGTCCATATCGACCTGATCCCCACTCTGGTTCGCCAAAATGTCGTGGATCTTGGAGATCCCAAGTATTCGGCTGACGGCTCTCTTCAGTGCTTCTTTGGTATCTTCATCTTTTGAGCGCCGCGCCTGCATGCGAAGCATCCCTGCAATAGTATTCAGGCTGTTTTTGACGCGGTGATGAATCTCTTTGATGACGGAGTCCTTGACAAGGATCTGCCGTTCTTTTTCACGGATGGCTGTCACGTCGGTCAAAACGATCACCGTCCGCGTCACCCGGCCTCCGGAAATGATCGGGAGCCCCCAGGCGGAGAGCGTCATATTTTCAGACACTTCATCGCTGAATGCGGGGCGGCCTGTCTTCATGACTTCATCGACCAGCGGGAAGTGGACGATGGTGTGTCCGATAATGTCACGCTGCTCGATCGCCTCCTTGTCCAGCACGAGATAAAGATCGTCGGCCATGTCATTGGCATACATGATGCGTCCGGCGGCATCGAGGATGATGACGCCATCCTGCGGACGGATGCTGTAGTAGTCTTTGCCGGCAAATGGGACCTGCAGCGCCAGATTCGCCGTATCGGTCAACACCTGCTGCTGGGACAGGGACACGGAGGCAAAGCAGACGACGGCAAAGGGTCGTCCTGCATTATCAACGATCGGATACGCTGTGACAGCGATCTCCCGTCCTTGATCCAGCTCCTTCCTGCCGACGACCTTGCGCCCTGTCTGGAAGACATTGTCGACGATCGCCAGATCATCCACCAGAAAGGTGTCTCCGGCATGGAAAAATGTCGAGCCATGGGTGTAGGATGGCTTCACGGCTGTCAGTACGACAGAGATGTCTTCATTCTTCCCTCGGGCACAGAGGTAGACCTGGCTCTTAGAAATATCGGAAGCGCACTGCAGAGCCACCTGCATGTGATCTAAGATTTTTGCCTGTACGCCAGTCAGATTGGTCGTATCCCGGACTAGGGTATAGAGCTGACTGACTTCGATTCCTCGGGTCTGCATCGCGTTTCATCCTCTTTTCATTCGCAAAGTTTAGAGCTTCACCTGATCTGCCAGGAAAGGCAGACGGGGATCTGCATTGAGTGTCAGAGGGGCATAGTCCCCCGCCTGTGCCATGTAGTAGGCACGGCAGCCGATCATGGCTCCATTGTCTGTGCAGAGGACGGGATCGGGACGGCACATGCGGATGCCGCGTTTGTCACAGGCTGCCTTCAAGGCCTTGCGAAGACCGCTGTTGGCAGCGACACCGCCGGCAAGGGCAATGGTCGAAAGACCTGTCGCATCGACGGCGCGCATGGCTTTCTCGACCAGTACATCGACGACGGCTTTCTGGAAGGAGGCTGCCACATCCTTCGGATGAACCTCCTCTTTCTTCATTTTGGCCGTATTGAGGTAATTGATGACCGCAGATTTGAGTCCGCTGAAGGAGAAATCATAGGTGTGCTCTTTTCCAAGTCCCATCGGGAAATGGATGGCATTCGGATCTCCTTCCTGTGCCAGACGGTCGATGTGAGGGCCGCCCGGATAGGGATAGCCCATCACACGGGCGATCTTATCGAAGGCTTCTCCGGCCGCATCATCGCGCGTCTGTCCCAAAAGCTCGAAGGTGTTGTAATCCTTCACGATAACGATCATCGTGTGGCCGCCGGAGACGACAAGCGCAAGGAATGGCGGTTCCAGATCCGGATACTGAAGAAGATTCGCAAAGATATGCCCTTCCATATGGTTGACTGCGATCAGCGGTTTTCCGAGTGCCCATGCTGCGGATTTTGCCGCTGCGACACCGACCAGCAGTGCGCCCACGAGCCCCGGTCCCTGCGTTACGGCGATGGCATCTATATCCTGCCAGCCTAGATGCGCTTCTTCAAGGGCTTCGATGGCGACAGGAAGGACATCCTCGATATGGTGGCGGGATGCGATCTCTGGCACGACACCGCCGAATTTCTTATGGATCGGCACCTGCGTGGAGATCACATCGGATAAGATATGACGCCCATCTTCGATGACTGCACAGGAAGTCTCATCGCAGCTCGATTCAAAGGCTAGTATTTTCATGTTGACTCCTTATAGTTAGTGTTGAATAGATCCCCGGACATAGGGGTCAGGGGAATGAGAAAAGGTCTTCTTTCCCTGAGAGAGGGGCGCGGCTTTTCCGCCGGGCAAAGACGAATGAGGCGTAAGCCCCTCCTCTTTGTCTTTGTCTTTACGTTTCCGGTCCGGTCACAATGCTCTTTCCATCACATACCCATCCTCGATGGGCAGCTCGTAGACTTTCTTTCGGAGACCCAGATTTTTGAATCCGAAGGTCTCATACATCTTCTGCGCGGACAGATTGCTCACGCGGACTTCGAGAAACATCGTCTGCATACCACGACCCCGAGCTTCTTCGATGCCCTTTTGAAGGAGCATACGTCCGATGCCCTGACGCCGGCAGCATGGGCGGACGCCGATATTCACAAGTTGTGCTTCGCCCGCGATAAACCAGAAACAGCCATAGCCTGTGATAAACCCGTCCTCTTCGGCCACAAGGTAGAAGCTGTGCTCATTCTCCATGAGGTCATGATGCACCGTCTCCTTGCGCCACGCATCGGAAAAGCAGAGGCAGCCGATATCATAAATGGCAGACACATCCTTTTCCTCTGCTTCGCGGATCAGGATTTCCCGTGCAGTTTTTCCCATAAGACCTCTGCCTCACTGCGGCGAATGTAATTCGGAAGAAGGGAGAGCGGATCATCCTTTTCGCCCTTTTCCAGTCTTGCCCAGGCTGCTCTTGCGACGCTGCCGGCTCTGGCAAGACGGCTGTGCGGCGCTACTACGCGGATACCGGCGGATACCAGCTTTTCCTTATACGTATCGGCACATTCACCGACCGCGATGACAGGGCCTCCATGACGGAGGGCCGCCGCAATGACATCATCAATGGGCGCCGCCTCTTCCGGTGCTTCCTTCCAGAATTCGTCAAAAGCCCCGTAGAGCGCCGCATAGACATGGCCACGCTGGGCATCCTCGAGCGGCAGGATGAAAGCCTCGGCCCCCTCCATATTCCGCGCCAGTGACTCCAGCGTATCGACCCCTACGATCGGTACTTTCCAGATATAGGCTGCCATCTTCGCTGTCGCAAGGCCGATGCGCAGTCCGGTGAATGAACCGGGCCCGATGGAGACGGCGATGGCCGTGATGTCTTCTTTAGATACGCCTGCCTCCTTCATCATGGCATCCAGATGCGGAATGAGCTGCTCGGAATGGGTCAGTCTTTTCTGCACCGTCCATTCTGCGACGAGCCGGTTTTTTTCCGCCAGCGCGCACGACAGCACAAGGGAAGAGGTATCAATGGCTAGAAGCATAATGTGTAATCTCCTTTACGATCGCATCCGGAGCGGCGTCGCTCCATGTGATGCAGATTTCTCTTTCTGTTTCCGAGAGGACACGGATGTCTATATGGATCGCTTCCGGCGGCACGACATCAGGAAACATGTCTGCCCACTCAGCGACCGTCACGCCGCCCGTGCTGTATTCCTCCCACCCGATATCATAGAGCTCTTCTTCTCGATGCAGGCGGTAGAAATCAAAGTGCTTCAGGGGAAGCGCGCCCTCGTAATAATTCATGATCGTGAATGTCGGGCTCCCGATAACGCCGGAAATTCCCATGCCGGCAGCGAGTCCCTGCACGAAATGGGTCTTGCCGGCGCCCAGATCTCCGGATAGAGCGATGAATTCATCATTCACCGCTGCTGTTCCGAGAAATCGTCCAAGCGCCATCGTTTCATCCACGCTCTTTGTATGTAGTACTACCTCATTTTTCATGGAGCCACCTCATCAGATCTTCATGGCAGGCAAGACCTGCCTCATAGCCCTCTCGGTGGAGCGAGCGGAGCTTCTCCACATTCTTCTCCGTCCGTGATACGACGACGGGCTTCTTCGGACGGATGACAAAGACGCGCCCTTCTTTTTCCAAAGAAAGGAGCTTTTCTACTTTTTTATTATATATCGCAGGGATGGCGCACATTTTCTCGACCACCCGCGGATAGTCCTTCCCATAGAACAGAGAGAGCAGCGCATGAAATCCGGCAGGCACCGGCTTTTTGCGATAGTCTCTATCGCGCGTTAAGATGTACACCGGCTTTCGGCAGCACGTGGGAAGCTCCTCAGGCAGCGGCACAAAAGGCATGCCGATCCCGCCGTCTACATAGACGCCGCCCTTCAAAGGGACAGGCTTTGAGAAAAGCGGGATCGAGCAGCTGGCTTCCGAGATCTTGAAAAATTCCCTCATCGTACACGAGCGGCTCGACACGTAGACCGGCTGACCCGTGAAAGCATCCGTCATGATGATATAGAGCGTCTCCTTCGACTTTTCCGCTGCCACAAAATCGTAGGGATCGATCGACTCCGAAAGCTCGCCGAAGATGAAGTGGAAATTGAAATAACTCCCCCGCTTCACCAGATGCCGCAGTCCCATATAGCGCGGATCCTTCGCAAATCGGGTATTCATCCGAAGACTTCTCCCCCTCTGGTGTGCCAGGTAGCACAGCCCCTGCATGGAACCGGCTGAGATCCCCATAGAGCAGGGAAAATACAGTCCTTCCTCCATGAAGGCGTCCAGCACGCCGGCCGTGAAGAGCCCGCGCATCGCACCGCCTTCCATGATGAGCAGGCTCTCTTGCGCTCCATGGATCTCGCTTTCTGTATTCCACGCTTTCATCATGAGTGAATGGAATGCCTCCTTTGGGATAGTACCGGGGAATCGGATGGTCTCACCGAAGGGGCGCACCATTCAGTGAGACCATCTCCCGTGAAACCGTTTTTTTACTTAGAACCCTTCGACTGATTCTTGACTGCATTGATCTTCGCCGCGATGGCATCCTGATCTCCTAAGTAGCTTACATCATGCACCGTAAAGTCTTCATTCAGATGATATACGAGCGGCACACCGGTCGGCACATTCATGCCTGCGATCTCTTCATTCGAGATCCCTTCGAGGTGCTTTCGGAGCGCGCGGATGGAATTCCCATGGGCTGCGATCAGGATCTTCTCTCCCTTTGCGATTTCCGGACGGATCACGTCTTCGAAGTACGGAGCCACACGTGCGACTGTATCCTTCAGACATTCCGTCAAAGGGAGCTGTACTTCATCCTTGAATTTCTGATACGGTGCCTGGTTCTCCGGGCATCTTGGATCATCTGCCGAAAGAGCCGGCGGACGGACGTCATAGGAACGACGCCACAGATGGACCTGCTCGCTGCCGTACTTATCCGTAGTCTCTGTCTTGTTGAGTCCCTGCAGCGCCCCGTAGTGACGCTCATTCAGGTGATAATTCTTCTCGACGGGGATCCAGGTGAGATCCATCTCATCGAGCACCGTGTATGCCGTATGAATGGCACGTTTCAGTACGGATGTATAGCATTTGTCGAAGGTAAATCCCTCCTTAGCGAGCAGGCGGCCTGCCTCACGCGCTTCGCTGTAGCCTTTCTCCGTCAGCTCGACATCCGTCCAGCCGCAGAATAAATTCTTCTGATTCCATTCACTTTCTCCATGACGAATGACTACCAGTGTGTACATCGTTTTTCTCCTTTTTACAATACCTATCGTGGACTCCATATATTCTACTATATACTGCCTTGTCTGATCATCGGTCATGAATCACCAAAATGATCATACCCTTTGGCGAAAAGCCTCTTGCGCCCGTCTCGATCCGTCAGATACACGCCACCTGTGCCTTCCTCAGTGACCCTTCCGATCACAGAGACAGGCAGCAGCGGATCGAGCTTTTGAAGGTCTTCTTCTGAGATCGTCCCGATGAGCTCATAATCCTCACCACCCGTGAGTGCCCAGTCCAGCGGATCCTTGGAGAGACGCGCGCCCAGTTTTCCGGCTTCTTCGGAAATCGGGATCTTCCCGCGAAAAAGCTCGATCTCTACATGGCTCGCTTTAGCGATCTCATTGATCTCTGAGGATAGACCATCCGAGACATCATTCAAAGATGTCGCTCCGGCTGCTCTGAGTGCGCTGCCGAGCTTGATCTGCGGCCGCGGCCGCTGGTGGCGCTCACATAGAGAGGGATACTCTTCCGAAAGCCCCGCAAGCAGCGCGGAGAGTCCGGCGGCCGAGTCACCCAGTGTCTCCGTCGCAAAGACGAGATCGCCAAAGCGCGCCCCGCTCCTTGTGACTGCACGTCCCTTGGGCACCATACCGACCACCGTTCCAGTCAGGATGACCCCACCGGGAGAGCCCGTGACATCGCCGCCCAGAAGATTCACGCGATAGGATGAGCAGCACTCGCGGATCCCCTCATAGAGTGATTCCACCCAGGATACCGGCAGCTGCTCCGGGAGCGCCGCCGAAATGACGAATCCGATCGCATCCGCTCCCATCGCAGCCATATCACTGAAATTTGAAGCACAGAGCTTGTATCCGACATCGGAAGGGTGCATCGTCTTCTTGATAAAATGGATCCCTTCCACCATCGTATCGGTGGAGATCACCTGATCATAGCCGGCCGGCACCCTATACACCGCCCCATCATCGCCCGAGCCGATCACGACCAGCTCCGGCCGATAGATGAGATCCTTCGCTATGCGATCGATCAGACCGAATTCACCGACATCTTTCACAGTCTCTTCCATGAAAATCCTCCTTCGAAGCGGCCTTTGCAGCTGCTTTCTTGCGAAGATCAGGCTTCCATCAGCTTGACCCCGAGACCTTTCAGATCTGCGAGCGCTTTTTTATGATCCTCTTCAGCGACCCAGCCTAGCCCCGGGACGAGAAGCGTCACACTCCGCCCTGACTGCAAAAGAGACAGGACCGTCTCCTTCACACAGTACTCCGAAGCGATGCCGCCCACATAGACATGAGAAGACGCGACATCATGCAGCGCCTTTCCTTCCGCGTTCATCCCATGGAAAGCGGAGTATTCTTCGACATCATCCCGCAGACCTTTGAGAAAGAGATTTTCCTTCGATGGACGATTGGCCGACCGATTGATATCCCGTGCAAAAGAGGGATCCAGCGCCGCCCCCTGTGTGCCGGCCACGCAATGGACCGGCCAGATGCCGCCATTCTTTTTGAAAGAACCATTCGTCTCACTATGCCAATCAGACGTATACAGCGCACGCACTTCGTGCGTATTGATAAAATCGACCAGCCATGCCACCGCCTCATGGCTGTGAGCGCAAGCCAGCGTACCATCAATGAAATCATACTGACAGTCTACTATGATCAGATCATCCATGTGATGAGCCTCCTGTATGCAAAATGGAAATGTTTTTCCCTCTGCCATCTTATTTTAACATATCCGAAGAAAGATGCATAAAAAAAGTGCGCTGTGCATGAAAAATCACGCAAAGCGCTTGGGAAGCAATCCCTATGCGTTTTTCTTTCACTTACGGAACCGGACTTTCTGCCAAAGCAGTCGGCGAGGGATCTTTTGCCTTCCGGAAATGTATTCATCTCACCAGTCATCAAGAAATATACATCATCTGAATCCCTGTATTTACTGCAAGAATGGTATCTTCGCTATTCGTATGATCCATGAAATAAACTATATATAGCGTCATCCGCCTTTTCCCTCTTGCATTTTTCTTTAGAACGTAGTACCATATAGTCATGAAGCATGGACATATTTGAACATGTTCCCAGAATGGACAGTTTCTCTGATTTCCAGAATTCTCTAAGCGCTACGAGATCACAGGGAGGGCCGCACCGGAAGGGGCAGATCTGCCATATGCACCGTGCGTCATCGGATGGGTCAGCGGAAGCGTACAGCCTGCTGCCGATGCCCATTTTAGGCTGACAAGCAAGAAAAAATGAATATCCGGAAGCATGGCTTTTCCACTTCCCTGTCCTCTGCGAGGCCGGGTTCCGACGATAGCACAGGCCCTCCCGCACTTCGGTGCCCATGGACGACCGTCACCGATTCCGAGCTCCGCCTGCATCGGGTATAGGTGGGAAGCCTTTTCCGGATGTTTTTTTATGCCATTTTTCGCGCGGCTGGTTCTGCCGCTTCCTTTGCATGACGGATAAAAAGGTGTAGTATATAAGCATGTAGTCAAGGACAAGGAGGCAGCTGTGCATACATCAGAAATTGTTTTGCAAACACTCAAAGAAGGAAACACCGCGTATGTAAAGAGCGGTGCTTTTGTCGGAGACATCTCCCCGGAGAAACGTCTTGCCCTGACCGGCGGGCAGTCTCCCCGCGCTGTGGTCATCACCTGTGCGGACTCGCGCGTCATCCCCGAAGTCATCTTTTCCTGTGGTCTTGGTGAGCTTTTCACCATCCGCATCGCTGGAAATGTGATCGACGCCCACCAGCTCGGCTCCATCGAGTATGCCGTATCCCATTTGAAAACGCCCCTCGTCGTCATCCTTGGCCATACCGGCTGCGGCGCCGTGCAGGCCGCGCTCCATGGCGAAGCCGACGGACACATCCGCTACATCGTAGATACCATCCGGGAAGCCATCGGTGAGGAAAAAGATCCTCGTGCGGCCTGCCATCTGAATGTCCTCTGCGCCGGCAAGAAGATCCGCGCTGCCTTTTCCGCGGAAGAGAATCCTCTGCTCCGAGAGGAGCAGGTCGCCTGCGCTGTATACGATATAGAAACAGGCAAGGTCGAGTGGCTGGATGAGGATGACTAAGAGAATACGACTTTCAATAAAAAATGCCATGCAGATCCCGACGGATCCGCATGGCATTTTTTATGGGAAATTCAAAATGATCCCGGCTCAGCCGTGGATTTCTCTCAAAGGATACGACCGCCCCGTGAGAGAGCGTGCTCCTTTTTCTGTGATGACATAGGTGTTTTCCGTCCCGACCATGCCGAGCCCCGGGAGCGCGATTTTCGGTTCGACCGCAAACGTCATACCGGGCTCGAGCACCTCCTTGAAGCCCTTTGCCAGAGCAGGCGCTTCATCCATCACGAGCCCGATGCTGTGTCCGAGGAATTTGCCCCCGTTCATGAAGTTATCCCCATATATATTTTGAAACTTTTCCATCGGTTTTAGATACAGATTCTCGATCGATTCCCCCGGCTTCATCAAAGAGACGACCTCCTCCTCCAGACGAAGGCACTCCTCCTGCGCCTTGCGAATGGCATCCGCCTCCGGATTCTTCGCCAGTTCCCCGAAGTAGTAGACCACCGTCTTATCTGTATGATAGCCATCAAAGCCGCAGGGAATATCGAGATAGACGAGCCGTCCCTCTTTCAAGCGGCGGAAAGCATTCCCGATGGACTGCACCGCGATGCAGGTCCCATCCGTACCTCCCGGGCCGTCAAACCCCGTGCGGACAAGACCACTCTTACCGAAGGACGCCAGCCCGACGGCCTCTTCCCCCAGAGACTGATTGAAGCGCGCCGTACCATGAGAACCGCGGATCACCATTTCCTTGTAGATCTCGATGGCAAGCTCCGCCTCACTGATGCCCGCATGGATCAGCTTCGGTGCGACGACATCCAAGACCGTCTCGTGAATACTTCCCGAACGCTCCATCTGCTTGATTTCATAGGTGCTTTTCCGAAGGCGCAGATCCTGCATGACATCATCCAGCGGCAGCGCCTTCTCGAAAGGAAAATGCTTATGGAAGAGCTTCATCCAGTCCAGTGTGGTCTTCTTTGTTTCGACATAGATCCCCTGAGGGACATGTGAATAAAAAGCCGCCGCCTCGCGGAAGCTTCGCATCGGGCGGATATCACTGAAGTGAGACTCATTCGAAGCGCGCGTGAAATTCCGCCGCACCCAGAGGACCGCATCCGCCGGAGTGATGATGAGCGCTCCCTCCTGCATCGTCCCCGTGAAATAATACATCGCTACCTTGTGACTGATGACCGCCATCTCCCAGTCCGGATGACGCGCATCCATGAGTTTCCGAAATTTTTCCAGCCGCTGTTCCAGCTCCTTTGCCGGGACCGGACGGATCGCATCTGTTAAAACGGACGCCTGCTCCAAAATTGCCATATTAGCTCCTTTATATCTGACCAATCCATATCTAGGGAAACACTGATTCAATCGTTGTCAGATTTTACTCTTGAATTTTTATGCATAGCGAGGAATAACCTGACGCGAATAGCGAGCTATTTAAGGAAGGCTATGACGAAGCTATGTATAAAAATTCTTGTGGAAGCTGACTCTGCGATTGAATCAGCGTTTCCCTAATAAACCTACTACGATTGTAGCAAAGATGATGTATCCCTGCAATGAAAAAGCCGGCGCGCATGTGGGACATGACACGCCAGCTTTTAGGAAACATAGATCATCGTATCTTAAAATTCACCGGCAGATAGATCGTGCAAGCCATAGGCTGGCCATGCGTATCCAAAGCAGGCGAAAAAGTCCAGCGATAGACCGCATCGACCGCCGCCCGGTCCAAAGCCGCACTGCCGGAACTGCCAGATACAGAGACCGCATCGACTCCGCCGGAAGCATTGACGGTGATCCGTACCTGCACGACCCCGGACGTACCATCCAGCATGGCTCGTCCGGGATAATCCGGCTCCACATAGGATACAACCGACGGAGGCGTGACAGGGACGCCGCTCTGAGAACCAGATCCCTCACCATCACCCTGTCCGCCGCCTTCCCCTTCGCCAGCTTCCTGCCCCGTCGCATCGCCTTCCCCGCTTCCCGATCCACTTCCAGCTCCAGATAGAGAAGCAGGCATTTCAGTGCCCGAAGCTGAGGACGAAGCCTTCGTGTCAGGCAAGGTCGCACGCTGAAAGACTTCCTCTACTACAGGATCCTCCTGCTTTTCCATGATAGGGAAATCTTCTGTCACATCCTCTGCCGTGGGTTCTTCCTCTTGTGTCGATAGAGATGGATGATCCATCTCCGCCGTTTCTTCTACCGGGGAAGGAAGCGCCTTTTGTCCGCCGCCAGCCTGCCCTCCCCCCGTATTCAGGACGATTTCTATCGGCTCTTGAGAAACAGGCGGTTTCAGAAATAGAAATCCAGCCATCCCCAGCCATAGAGCCGCCCCCACATGACACAGGACAGTGACAGCCAGACTGATGCCATACCGCTTCGTTTGCTGATCCAACGCACGCCCCTCCCTTCCTTTTTACCGCCTTGTTTTCACACAACTGCCGTCAGAAAACAGGAATGACCATCTTCTATCGATCAGTGGCCAAAGAGAAGCGGGTCACGCCAGCACCCTTGCATGCATCCAGCAGATGCATGATGATATCATAAGATGCCTCTTTCTCTCCGCGGAGCATGACAGAAAAATCCGGGTCATTCGCTGCCGCCTGCCGCATCCGCTCCAGCAGAAGCGGCTCTGTGATCCGCTCATCCGCCAGATACAGCGTCCCATCCGCTTTGACAGTGACAGTCCATCCACTCTTCTTTACATGTTCACTATGTTCCGCCTTGGGAAGGACGACAGGGATCGTTTGTATATTTGACATATACATGGTACTGACGACAAAGAAAACGAGCAGCAGGAAAATGAGATCGATCATCGGGCTCAGCATCAATCCCGGCGCCGTGGAAAGATTCCTTTTTCTCCGTCTCATCATGATCCCCCGCCTTCTTTAAGCCTGGCAGCCAGTACATCCGCGATGGCATCCAGATTCAGCGAAGCATTCCTGCAGCGATGAGACAGATACGCATGGACACAAGTCCCCGCTATCGCGATGATCAGCCCGAAAATGGTGGTAATCAGCGCTTCAGCCAGCCCCGAAGTGACACCCGCCGTATTCGTCATCTGGCCCGCCATCGAGGCGAAAGTCCCCATCATCCCCGTGATCGTCCCTAAGAGCCCCAGCATCGGCGAAAGACCTATGACCACGCTGAGATAGTCCAGATGACTTTCCAGACGCTCGACAGCGCGATCCGCCAATTCATAAGTGACCGATTCCACTGCTTCTCCATAAAGACCCGCATCATCGATGATCCGGCAGGCCAGAGAAGCCGCATCCCCGCTCACAACGCCCGCCATATCGCGGGCTTCCTTCCTTTTCCCCGCATTCATCAGCTGACAAAACTGTAAGACAAAGGCCTCTGGAGAAATCACCTTCCGATAATAGAGAATCCGCTCTACCGCGATAAAGACCACAGCCATTGAGCAAAGGAGCAAAGGCCACATACACGGCCCGCCTCTCATGAAATATGCTATCGTTGTCTGAAACATAGGCCACCTCCTAGACAAGCCTTCGGGAAAACGCTTAGAGGAAAGGCAGATTAACGATGGGCTGCCTGCTGTTCGCTTTTCTTTCCCACACTTTTCTGGTACTCCACAAACCGCTCCCCGATGCGGTACATAGCCTGAACAAAAGAATTAGATGGAATTTTTTTATATATTGGTTCCCGCTTCGCTTCACTGATCAGCTGATGTTTCTCGTCATAAATCTTCACCTGCGTGATGGCATATTCCTCCTCGTGCATATGAAAATGCAATTCCATCTCATTACAGATAGGCAGACTCTCCCCTTGCAGCTTGTCTGCATATTGCTTCTTCAATCGTTCCAGTACGTTTCTATCTTTATAAATAGCACGAACGTTCATGACCAACTCATTGGGATCATCCGGATTTAAATGCCCTGTTTTCACATTCAGACTATACTCTGCCAGATCACTGACAAAGACATCCCCCCACTGCATAGCATATTCCTCTTCCGGCGTGAGCTGTTCTTTGGCATTCATCTCATAGATGGGTTGGGGAGTATCCCCCGCAGGGGATTCTTCTGCATCCACCCCGAAGAGCGGACACAGAAGAAATACTGAAAACACAGGGGCTAGTATCCAACAAGCCTTAGAATGCATAGCGGATGCCTGCATTCAGTTTCCACTGCATTTCATAGTCGCCGCCAAAGCTGCGGGTGATATCTGCATAGAAGAGCGAGGAACCGCCAATCTTCCAGGTACCGCCGAGCGCGAGTTCAGCCCAGGTATCACCGAAGTCCTGTTTAATGGTGATTGGAGTGCCGTTGCTTTCGCTGGTATAAGTCGCAGAAGTATCCCCATCAAATTCATGGAGGACACTTGCCTTCAGGTAATAGGAACTCCGGTCAGTTGTCTTACCCGCCGCAATGCCCAAGCGGCCGATGAAGCTATCCATGCCATCCTGATGAATGAACATTTTTTCATTGCCCGCAAAATTGCTGCTTCCTGTGTAATCATCGCTTCCCAGCTTGGAATAAGACAGCTGGATCTGCGGTTCCACATAGCCATGGCTGCTTCCAAAGCGTTTTCCGTATTCCACAGAAAGGCCATATCCATTGGCACTATACTTCCCATCCAATTTCTTTCCATCGGCATTGTAGACGGAGTAGTCATTTTGCGTATGACCAAATTTCCCTACGATGTCCAGATACTGCCCGTCCTCAAAGGTTTTCGTGCCATAAAGACTTCCCAGATACTGCTTCGGATCTCCGCTGCCGCCATAGCGGTAGGATGCGTCACCATCGTTGTAGTCAAAGGCCGCCCCGATGTGCCAGCCGGAAGCCAGCGCATGATCAGCGCCGACCTGCGCGCCCCAGAAACTGTTGCTGGCATACGCATGGTCTTTGTCGTACTTCGCTTTCCCTCCATACGTTCTCGCCCAGATACCATCGGACGCCCCCATGCGAATATCGCCCATACGCTGCATCATATCCGTCATGCTGCTTCTCCATGCCAGCATAGAGGTGGTCATAGCAGCCTTTGTACCCTGCATCATGGAAGTTTCCCGGCTTCCGATTGTATAGGTATTGCCACTGTCATCTTTAAACGTCGTACTGCCATTATCATTATTGACAGCCAGCATCACAGGCATTGCATAGCTTCTTGCCATTGTCCGGAAAGCCGGTGATGTCTGGGTGATATGCCCCAAGCCGCCTTCACCAGTAGCCGCATCGAAGGAAATCGCCCCTGTCCGTGCCACCGACCGCGTTGTCAGTCCTTCATTGACCTTCACCGTGCCTGTCAGATTCCGTTCCCCTTCGGCATACCCTGTATACGTCAGCTTCTTAGCCAAAGTTTCCATCGCTTCTCTGTCAGAAAGCCCCGCTCGATCCCCGCTGACGGTCAATGCCGACTGCAGAGCCGCCGCACTGATGGTGACGCCCGCTCCATTTTTCGTCATAGTGCCATAGTTGACAGTAGCATGACCGCTATAGTTATCGATGGTGATCGCTTGATCCGACTTCTGATTGATGATACCGGCATTCGCTGCCGTGCTGCCGCCCACGAATGTAGTGATATGGCTAGCCCCATGGGAGCCCACATCTTCGTTATCTTCTGCATAGCGGGTATTCCGGGCTTCATTGGTCCAGGTAGCACCATTCTGGAGCCACATATTGACCGTACCGCCATTGTCCACGATACCATGGAGATAAGAGTCGGATGTCGTCAGAGCCATATTGACATGAGCTCCAGAGAGCGCAAATACATCCCCGTTCAGCTGTACCTTCTGTGTGCCGGGGGTGGTACCTGCCGTACCGGTATTCACGTTAATGGTGCCCTGGTAAGCTCCCAACGTGTAGTACCCGTAGTTTCTGCCAGACGGTACATGGATCGTGCCGCCTCCGATAGATACTTTGCTCCCCGATGCATTGACCGTGATGCCATTACCATAGACATCCATATTTGCCAGACCTTTGACCTCGACTTCACTATTCTTGACACTGGTCAGGATCCCCGCATTATTGAAACGGGAATATACATTTTCTGGATTTAAGCCGATACCCCAGGTCGCACTGTCTGCGCCTTTGATATTCAGATTCCCATCCAGTGTGATTTTATTCGTCCCGGCTGCTGCATCACTGGCTTCTCCCCAGCGATCTGTCTTCTGGACAGCGATGCCATTGCCGCCATAGCCACCGGTCATAGCAATGTTCGTCGTCGGTGCATGGATCGTAATGCTGCTGGATCCACTGGCAGGCGCATCAAGCCAGATGCCATTAGTGAGAGAATTGCCACCGGTCATGCCAGAGGTGATGATGTTCAGCTTACCCGCCGTGACAGTCACATTTTTATTGTTTCCTGCATAGATGCCGGAAGGACTGCCGATCGTATGAGAAGACTGAAGCTGGAGGGTGTTGCTGCCTGCATCGATAGTCACATCATTGCCAGAATGCGCATCTACCGCTGCCAGTACGTTTGTGGTCAAATCACCGGTTAAATAATTTTCTTTGTTCGCCAAAATAACCGTGTCTGTATCAAATGTATAATTTGAATTATCATCTGTTACAAAACCATAATTTTCTTCATCAGTACCTGTCCCAGTAATTTGATGTTTATAACCCGGTTCACCTGACATGACAGCGTCGGAGTTAATAGCAGCCGTGACAGATACAGATGGCGTCGTCAATCCTTCCGCCTTGACCGCAGTCAAAGTCGCTTCATCCCCGTAAACGGTATCTGGCTGGAGCATGGCCATGAAGTTGTACTGTGACATGCTGCTTTTACCAAAATCCTTAGCCGCCCAGGAATACTTCGGAGAAGTATCTCCGTCCGTATAAACCAGAAGATTCTGTCCCGCTTCCACCCACAGTCTATGGGTATACATTTCGGCATTGAGCTTGCCGAACCAGCCATCATAGGTCCCCGAATGGACTACGGTCCAGTCCTTCGGATTTGTTGCATACAAATTGGATACCGTCGTCTGATAAATTGTAGTATCAATACCGCCAGCACTTCCCAGGTTATAAGTCATCACGTAAGCGGTCCCATTCGGTAAGATTTTCAAATCTCTGAAGTCCTGACCAGTTGCTTTTACGCTGGTAGGCACCGTAATACTTTTTGTTTTTTCTTTACTCACTGCCCCATTTGTTAATGTGGCTGCTGTAATGGAAGTTTCAGCATTTCCGGCCCCATAGTTCTGCATGCCACCGATCGCAGAGACGAAAATATGGTCATTGTACATATTCACTCTGGATTCATCCGTGTTTTTGCCGATGCGAGTATAGTCTTTATATTCCAATGTCCCATCAGACTTGATCGCATAGTGCAGCAAGTATCCTTCATCATAGTTGGAATATGTCCCATCCTTGTTTACGCTGGCGATCGCATACAGATCATTTCCTCTTATTGCAACACCTTCCCCATGCGCCTTGGTTTGAGTTGTATATTCATTCGTAGAATCATCATTAGTTGCCTTAATGTCATCCAACAAATCTACAGGTGTATTTTTATTAATTTCAGTAAGTGTTGTCCCGTTAATTCTGCCAATAGAAATTCTACCCAAATCATATCCTGTAGCATATACATAATTACCATTTGCTGCCACACCATGCGGATTTGCAGCGTTTATCAATTTTCCGGAAGCATTGGCTATATTAAAATCTCCGTCTGCATCCAGGATTTCATTCGCTTTCAGTGACCCTTCGCTCGTGCTGTAGGTATACTGCCGTAAAAAGATTTTGCTCTGTCCTTGCACGTTAATATTGAATACGCCCGGATCGCCATTCAAATTCTTAGTGCGCACAGCTTGGGGTGTACCATCGACCGTCGTAGTTACACGAGAACCTGTGATTGTACCCATGATACTACTGGAATAGTTAGAAGGAATGGTTACCATCAAATTGGCTGCATCTACAGGCATTTCTGGCACGAAAAACATACCGGTCAAAATACCTGCCACATAAAAAGCTCTACGAATTTTCTGAGAATGTACATGAGACATAAGTCATTCTTCCTTTCTCTGAGTTGAATCAGATACCAAAAACATAGAAACTACAATCAACCATTAAAACTCATAACGAATGCTAGCATAATACGTTCGGCCCTGCAGTGGATATTGCGAATTTACATATAGATTATCTCCTACTGAGATTTTCATTTTGGGGTTGCGATTGAATATATCATTACATCCAAACGTCAGCTGCCAGGATTTGTTTGGCTTCAACTTGATACCTGCATTTACCACAGTAACTGATGGTGTCGGACATCCCAAGTCCATATCCATGTAGGTATCATACGAATCTGTATAGTGCGCCTCACCAAATATAGTAAATTTTGGACTTGGGAAATATGACAATCTCAAATTGCTTTCCCATTTTGGCTGATAGGTAGCATTGACATCAAACCATTCTCCGTCACCTCCTGGAATGTGTTTATCATATTTCTGCTGGGCTTTGATCTTTGTATAAGTGGCATCTAAATCCAGACTGACGTGCTTCCATTTCAGACCGCTTTGCAATTCAATCCCATGTACCTTACCCCGACTATCATTGGTATAGCACCAAAAATCCTTCGATTTTCTACGAAGCTGAAGCATACGGTCTGTATCTCTCCAGAAATAGGTCAGCGTTGCATATGCATCCGATTTCAAAAATTTACCATTCCACAACGTACTGAAGTCAAACTGCTTTCCGTATTCCGGACGAGGAAAGGAAGCCTTTTCCCAGGTATCTGTCGGCATTGGCAGAATGCCTGCGCCATCCCCTGCAATTTCATACATATTGAGTAAACGATAGTAAGTACCGCCAGTCATACGGAAAGTCAGGTTATCGTTGACATTCTTCTTTAATGCCAACTGCCATGTTCCTTTTCGATCCCGCTGGCTGTCCCTTGGATGGAACCAGCGAAATGCGTGAGAAGAACCATCTGGCTTTTCATAAAAGTTTGGCGAATCGCTATGTCCAATAATGGTAGAAGAATTAAATCGCCAAGATGGTGTCAAGAACCAGGTTGCTTTTTTGTCCAGCGTAATCGTGTCCTGTACCTGCAAATTCAATATTTTCTGCTCGAATCGATTTCGGATTTGCCAACTTGTCCATAAGCCAAAACTTTCTTCTGTGAAGTTTTTTAAAACAGCAGCCATATTAGAACCATCAATATTCAGTTTTTCATAGGAATAATTGGCTTGAAATTCTAAGATTTGTCGATCGGATAACTTATAACTCCCATCCATTTGTAAATTATATTTGTTTGAAGTGTATTCACTCCACGCCCTGAGTACAGAATACTTCCAAAAACTATCAGAAGCACTATTGCCCCAGTTCACATAATGTCCTTCTTCATCCCAAGGGTAATTGAGCTTGTTTTCTGCTCGATATTTTTTCTTCTGATGCTGGTAATCCACAAACCAGCCCCATTCCAGACGTCCGTTCTGCTGGCGGTTTTGCAGCATCATATTATAAGTATCTAATGTCTGCTTTTTGCTATCCGCCCACACTGAATCAAAGGTATCTGTTCCGATCCCTATGTCATGTCCATTATCAGCGACAGACTCCAGTCCCCAGGTCGAGTCCGGAAGGTGTCTATTGATATGATCATAGGAAGCCTTCACCATCCAATTGTCATTCTGCCACTTAATTAAACTACTAATATTCTTCCTGTCGTTATATTTACGATGTCGTTCTGCTTTTTCTTTTTCCAGTCTTTTAAAGTTCTCTAAAGTGCGCTTCTTAGTAACCAAGTTATTCTTCGTTAGTTCATATCCTCCAGAAGTTTCTGGATCGAGTTCCTCCTTCGTTTTATCAGCATGATCTTTTATATTGTCAATTTCTGCAGCAGCCTTTTTATCAACCTCTTCGTAGATTTTATTATCTATCTGTTTTTTGGCATCTGGATTATTCATAAAGTAGCCATTAGTAGCATCTCTCTTCTCCCAAGAACTCCCAATAGCAGTTAATAGATTCTTTCTGAATGTATTTTCTTTATTCTTCTTTAACTTTTCCTTTTGAGTCGTAAATTCTTCACTATCTTTACCATACTTAGTCTCGTATTGTTTAATTTTGTTTAAATAGCCTTTATACTGAGTAATAAATTCATTTATAAATTTAGGATCTTTTTCATATTCTGAAATATACCAATTCGCCGCACTTTTTAAAAAATCATCGTTTTGGCTTACATAATTTTTAAGATTATCATTCCATTCTTGAGAAATGCCAGACGTATCTCTGGCCTTTTCTTTTGCATATTCAATTTCCGCCTGTATCAGCCCGCCGTTTCGCACAAAGTCTAACCAGCCTTCACTATTGACTTGTCCACTATTATCAATATATTGATTCCTTACATTCTCAGATATTTCGCCTCTTTTATACAAATCTTCTATTTTATTTTTATTCCAATTATCTAATGTCAGACTATTCTCAATACTTTCGATCACGCTCGGATACTCATCTAAAACTCGTTGCACCTCTTTCTGATTTTTCGGATCATCATAGGAGTAATTATGATACGGAAAATCCCCTTTGGCTGCTTCATAGTTCAGGCCCACGAGTAAGCTGCCAGAGGCGAGCGGGCTCACCACTTCCAGGCTGGCGCTCTTTCCCCCGAAAGAGGCTTTGCCGAGTTCTGCCGAGATATTCGCCTTTGTCGGTTTCTTTGTCACCACGTTAATGACACCTCCGATGAAGGTCCCGCCAAAACGAGCCGGGATATATCCGCGGTAAACTTCGATGCGTTCAACATTTTTGACCGGAATGGTGGAGATATCGACAGCTGCATCACCGCCGAGGTTCGTCATGACACCATCGACAAAGACGCCGACCTGTGCTGCGGTAGAACCACGAACATTGACGACGGTATACTGTCCCTTGCCATTCACTTCACGCACATGTACGCCAGGGACCATTTTCAGTAAATCAGGAAGATCTTTCTGCTCACCCTTATATTCTTCAGGACGAATGACCGTGACGGTGCCGGGAGAGAGTTTGGATTCCCAGTCCGGACGTTTCGCTTCGACGGTGATCCCTGCCAGTTCAAATTCCGGCGCATCCGAAGCAGATAACGCTTCTGCTGCACCTACCCCCCCAGAAAAATTGTTCGTGATGCTGCACAGCGCTGCCACCACGGCCGTACCTAAGATGTGTAAATAGTGTTTCCTATTCATCATATGTACCTCTCTTCCCTGAAGAAACGGTGCTTTCTCCTCATCACCGTCTCTCCGACCGATACAAAAAAGCCGCAGAAAAGCAGGCTGTGCTGTGTACTCATTTCATGGCACCACAAAAGCACGCTCTGTATCTGCGGCTATTCATTCGATAGCTTTTCGATTTTCCGGAAAATTATAGGCTTGATCAAACAAAGACACTCTACCGCACGGTTTCTCATTGATCCCACGCGGTACTCTTCTAAAACCGTACATTCTTTTCATTTCTTTGTGAGGCTCTGCGCCTTCCCACACTTTCATCAAGTACGGCTTCGATCAGTCAACCCATGTCCCTGACTTTGAACGAGCCAGGTTTCCTGCAGTAGAAACAGGCAGGCACTCTGACTGAGTTCCTCGCTTCTCATGTCCTCGTGACGGACTTGCCATGAGAGAGCTCCCCATACAGTTGCGGAACAGTGCTGGATTCTCACCAGCTTCCCCTGTCCTGTTTCCTATGTAGTTGTCGAATTATGTATCAGAAAATATAAGTGTGAGCTTTATCGTATCTTATAAAACACAAGTCAGCTCTTTTATCATTATAATGATACGACTAATAAAATGCAAGTGCACTCTAATAACTAAATAATAAATTATGTTTATAGCATTAATTTCAAGCGTGCTTTGTCTCTCGTTTATATCATCGCGCAAGCCTGACGCAGGAGCCTATGAAGACGCATAAAAAAACATCCGTATTTCTATAAAAGAAGTGCGGATGTTTTTCATGCCGGAAGTCTTTCATTGTTTCCCATACACGACGCCGGAGACGACGGAGAGCCTTTTCCCGAGATCTTTATATTTTTCCTCGTCATACGCAGCATAGCAGATCTCCTCACCCTCGCCCGCCTCAGCGAGGACATGCCCCAGGGGATCGATGAAGCGGGAGTGTCCGCCGAGGACGACATCCTTATAGGTACCTGCCATATTGACGGCGCAGATGCAGATGCCGTTCTCGATGGCACGGGCAGCGGAAAGGACACGCCACTGGAGGATATGCTTCTTCGGCCAGGAAGCGGGCGCGAGGACGAGGGTCGTCCCGGCCTTTGCCATTTTTCTCCACATCTTCGGGAAATAGAACTCATAGCAGACAGCCATCCCCGTCTGGATGCCATGGATCCTCGTCTGCATGAGCGCATCCCCCGGATGAAAGAGCTGCGCTTCGAGGTACCCTTGGAAAAGATGCCGCTTGCTGTACTCTGCGATGCACTTTCCATCCGGTGCAAAAAGGAAGCCTGTATTCCGTATGATAGCACCGTGACGGATAGGAAGTGTCCCCGGAGAGAGCGTCACACGGTGCGTCCTTGCAAAGTCAGAGAGCTTTTCGAGAAGCAGAGCATGGCGGGAAAGGATATGCTCTTCGAAGTGATGAAAATTATAGCCGATCGTCCACAGCTCGGGGAGTACAAGGAGATCACTCTTTTCTGCCGCTTCTTCCATCATGGAAAAAGCACGACTGATATTTCTCTCCACGTCACCGGAAGCAGACGCCATCTGGATCATTGCGATACGCATGGAATACTCCTTAAAAACGAAAGCGGAGGCAGAGAAGAAGCCCTGCCGTATCAAAAAAGGCTGTGAAGCCATCCTTCACAGCCTTTTGTGAGTCAAATGTAAGGGGAATGCCCGCCGATCACAGCACGCGATTGGCTCCCATGTAGCGATCATGCCAATAACCGCTCTTCATGGTCGCGACCGCGACGCCCTGGCTGCTCGTGGCACTGATGAAGTAACCGTCACCGAGATAGAGCCCGGAATGAGAGATGCCTTCGGCATAGGTTTGGAAATAGACAAGATCCCCTGGCTTCAGTGCATTGACAGATACCTTGCGGCCCGCACTATACTGTTCATCCGCTCCGCGGGGAAGGACGATGCCCTTCCGGTTGAATATGTACTGGATGAAGCCGGAGCAATCGAAGCCTCTGGGTGTCGTACCGCCAAACTGATACGGTACGCCGACATATTTCTTTGCTTCTTCCATGATGGCTTTCACTGTCGAAGACATCGCGTTTTCATGATGCCACTGAACGGTCGCATCATCGATGCCCATAAAAGTCTTGTGATTCGCCTCGTGTCCAGCCTTGCGTGTCGATTTCTCCGGCGCCCAGCTCATTGCCTTTCCCATCAGGGCTTTGTATGTCGCAGGCCCCACGATCCCATCGACGTCCAAATGCTTTTTGAACTGGAATTTCTTGACCGCAGCCGAGGTCTGGCTGTTATAGTTACCGTCCGCTTTCAGGCGGTAGCCATTGGAGATCAGCCGACGCTGAATGTTCTGCACTTCCGGTCCTCTGGAACCCACCATGTAGTCTGCCATCGAAATCTGCCCCGCCCCGAACGCAAGAAATCCTGCCAGGAGCAGTGCGCTGCACTTTTTCTTCATACGCTGCACTTCCTTCATCCTATTTTCTTCTATCGCTATCCGTCTATTCAATTGTCAGTCTCAATTTCCTTTCTATTGTAACATAATTGTAAGAAATCGAAAAGGGGAAAAAGGCGGCTCCTGATTTTCCAAAGGAAACGCTGAGCAAGCCTAAGTTTGAAAGCAGGGATGAGTGGCTAGGGATTAGGGATTAGAAGCAAGCGGTGATCGAAATAGCACAAATGGTGAGCTGACCGTTCTGCAAGAGAGATCGAGGGCTACGCTCGAGATGACGACGGCGCGAAGCGCTATCAAAACTCTGCGGCGCTTCATTATTTTTTGCGCCGCACCACCATTTCACATTTCTCATTTCTAATTTCTCATTCAAACGAAGTTTTCAAAAGGAATCAGTGGGCACGCCCGCCCGCTGGTGTGCCCTATATGAGTCACTAGTCACTTAGTCACTTTTCCCCTCTTCATTCCCGAAAAGATCATCGCGGCTTTCTCCGTACACTTTCCCGCTGATGAAGTTCCGGTCTACCATCATCTCGATGTGATACTGCGGATTGATCGAGAGGAGCTCCTTCTGGAGTGCCTGATAGATTTCCTGATCGGTCTTCGGGCACGCGCCCTTCAGCTGGACTTCGAAGGAAATATGAATGGTATCCCCCTGCTCTTCGGCAAAGAAATCATGGTAGGAAAGCGGCAGACCGGAGCGGTAAATGGCTGCTTCGAGATCACGCTGGTACTCGGCTTCCTTCGGATTCGATACAGCTTTCGGATCCGCATGGATGGTCGCCTGCACCTTGAGCTTCTCACGAAGGGTGGTCATGACATTTTCAGCCAGCTCATGGCTCTCGACGAGACTCAGATCGCTGTCGAGCTCGACATGGGCCGTGGCAAAATGGTTCTCCGGCCCATAGTCATGGACAATCAGGTCATGGACACCATAAACGCCCGGACACTGAAGGATCGTATCCTTGATTTCCTTGTACAGCTCTGCATCCGGTGTCGACCCTAAGATATCGTTCACCGCCTGCTTCATGATGCCATAGCCGGTCCAAAGGATGAAGAGGGACATGATGACGCCCATCACACCATCGATGTGCCAGCCGAAGAAATACTCCACGAGCGTCGCGACAAGGACACCTGCCGTGGAGAGCATATCCGAGAGGGAGTCGGCGCTGTAGGCCAGAAACGAATCCGAGGAAAGCCTTTGGCTGGCTCTTTTGTACCACCATGCCAGGAAGAGCTTCCCGATGAGGCCGAAGACCAGAATGCCGGCGACAAGCGGCGTAAAGTGGGTATCTTCCGGATGCAGGATCTTCTCGATGGATTCCCTTCCGAGTGTGATCCCTACATAGAGGATGACCGCTGCCATCACGGTCGAATTGATATACTCCAGACGCCCGTGTCCGAAAGGATGCTCGCTGTCAGATGGTTTCGCGGCATAGTAGAAGGTCATCATGAGCAGGAGCACCGAGCCCATATCAGTGATGTTATTGAAGCCATCCCCCATGACAGAGAGGAAACCGCTCTGCCAGCCGATGAATACCTTCACACCGCCAAGGACAAAGTTCACGGCCAGACCGACAAGCCCGACAAGGATCGCCTGCTGTGTACGCGATGCCGAAGCATCAGTAGAAAGGATTTGCATAGATCGTAATCTCCTGTAAAAAAACAAATGTGACATACCAAGCTGTGAAGTCAGCAAAAACAATAGGAATGGAGCGCGTAATGCCTACGAGGATATCGGCATCCCTCGCTTTCGCTTGAAATGACAGAAGCGGGGAAAGCGGCATTCTCATTGAGTCGCCAGCTACTTTCACTCGTATATTTTTCATGCCCGATTCTAATATAAATAAAAAGCCCCCTCATATATGCTGATGCATGTACTCCTACCCCCTATTCGACGGACTGCCTAAAAATTCCCCATATACGCCAAAAGGCTCTCCATAGGGAGAGCCTTTTTCCATTCTGGAAAAGCGGGAGGACGGATCCTCATGAGTTATATTTGTCGAAGTCAATATCATTCAGGATGTCGCGAAGCTTCATCAGTTCATCCTTCGTCAGTGTCAGACCTTTGGTCATTGCGGTGTGTTCTTCATTCCAAGAACGCAGATCGAACTTTTCGCCTCTATTATTCCAGCTGGTATAGGTCAGCTGTTTTTTCCATCCATTGGAAGCCGTGGAGAGATCCCCGAGCTCTTCCTGAATCGTATAAGTAATCTTTGCAGCCATTTTTTCACCTCATCAATCATGATCAAGGAAGTCATCCTTCCACACTAGCGCTATGGTAACATAATGAGACGAGCGTTGCAAGGGGAAACGCAGAGGATGAGAAAGACGGTGAGAAAAATACTCGGTACATCGGTATCTGATGTCAAAAAATCAACAAAAAAGGGGCTGTGAAATAATAGCTCCATGAATACAAAAAAGGACTTTTGATTCGCAAAAATCGAAAGTCCTTTTTTGTGTTAGAATTTAACTGCAATGAAAAACCTAACTGTGTATTATGGTACTCCCAAACAGGGAATTTTACCAGCATTTTTTTCTGAGTGCCTAGATATCACAGATCCGGTTTT
>OIYF01000034.1_pt1 | contig 76079 bp, 69 predicted proteins | sample 1587971 | NCBI WGS metagenome assembly OIYF01 (sample SAMN03283248) | human gut metagenome | biome: human-associated habitat; material: feces | host: Homo sapiens | place: Peru | collected 2012 | reverse complement strand
CGAAGAAATAACAGGATTGTTTCTCCCTTTCAATGCCGAATTTTCAGGCATGATAAGGTCGAGTGCATGGAAAACTGACCATCAGTTAGGTCTAAAAATAGCCGTTGACCTGTTTTTGCAGGAAGAACGGACAAGGTTGAGACGATGGCGGTTCCTCGGAAGATTTGACTTTTATGTTGGAATCACTATAATAGTAGAAACGAATAAAAAGTTGAACTTTTTCCGTGGACGAACGAGGTTCAGGCTGTGATATGGATAGCGGAATGTATCGAGATTTTCTTGCTACAGAATTTGTAGATATGTTTCCGCAAACAAACGGAGATATTTGGGCACATGTCATATTAGTCTGGATAGGTTCCCGATGACTGACATCAATCCGGACCTATCGAGCCATGTGGAGACGGTAGTAGGATTACACAGAAAGGATATATAGAAATCCTTGAATTTACGCACTTTGTGGAGTTTTTCAGCTTCAACAGGATTGCTGAAAATCACAAGGAAAAAGAGCTTGTGAGGAAGGTAACGGTTGTTGTGGCATTAGACCTCGGTTGTGGGAACACAAATAATTCTGAATATGAAAGTAAATAGAGAACTATCAGATATGTTGATGGAACGTAGGGATACTTGAAAGAGTGTCCCTATTTTTTATATTAGGGCATTCTCGATTGTATGAAAGCTATTGTAAAAAATGACACAACATGACATAATCGGATTGACTAAAGTAACATGGATATTTATAATATAGACAAAATGAAAATGACATGAACGGAGGACAGGGTAATGGAGAAAACTGTAACACTTGAAGAGGCATTAAAAAGAGTTGAGGAGTTGGAAAAAGAGAATGCAGAACTTCGGGAGGAATTGGAGTATTACAGAAATCGTAAATTAAGCGGTCGTCAGAAACATAACGCCAAGTGGATGGCAATTTATAATGATTTTGTTGTTGGGTATGAGAGCGGCATGACAATGGTAGAAATTGCGAAGAGGAACAATGTCAGTGAGCGGACGATTTATAGGTATAAAGCGTATTATGACAAACTGAGGGAAAAAGAGGAATAGACCATTTTGTTGATGTCAGCAATATATTATATGAGAATTGCGGACGATTTTTTTGACCGCAAATGGATGGAGGAGTTCCATGGCAGAAGATAAAAAGAAAGATGAAATTGCAGTAATTGAGATCAATGAAGAATTTATGAAACAAAAATTATATGAATTTCGGGGATGTAAAGTATTATTAGATGCAGATCTGGCTGAAGTATATGGATATGAACTTAAGGCTTTTAATCAGCAGGTAAAAAGAAATATAGAAAGATTTCAGAATGATATGATGTTTCAATTATCTGATAATGAAGTTGAATATTTGCGGTCACAATTTGTGACCGCAAATATAAGCAGCAAATCCCGCAGCAATCCTTACGTTTTTACGGAACAAGGTGTATACATGTTAATGACTGTACTAAAAGGGGAACTTGCGGTAAGACAAAGCATTGCATTGGTGAGAACCTTCAAAAGAATGAAAGATTACATTTTAGAAAATCGAGATCTTATTGGTCAGAGAGAAATACTTCAGTTAAGCATGGAGACAGCTAACAACAGAATAGAAATTAACAAAATCAACTCAGATATGATATTACTGGAAAAGCAGATTTCAGATGTTGCAGAAGGCTTGAAGGATGTTGTGACAAAATCTGAGTTGGCTGATATGATGAACAGCTTTGTTTCAGATGATGATGAAAAGTGGCTCATGTTTAATGCAAAATTTAGTAGTGCAGATGAGGTATATGAGTCCATTTATAAACAGGCAAAGTCGTCAATATATGTCGTTGACAATTATATTGGCTTAAGGACGCTGGTACACCTTAAGAATTCTCCGGCTGGAGTAGCTATTATTTTATTCAGTGATAATGTTGGAAATAATAAACTTCACAACATAGAATTTACAGATTTCTGCAAGGAGTACCCAACAGTAAATTTGTCAATGAAAAAGACAGGCGGTATATTTCATGATCGATTTATCGTATTGGATTATGGAACTGCTGATGAAAGGGTTTTCTTATGTGGGACTTCATCAAAGGATGCAGGAGCTAGAATAACCAGTATTGTTGAAGATTATGGAATATCTAAATATGCCCCTGTGATTGCCACACTGTTGAAAAATCCAACTTTGATTTTACCACAATAGAGGAGAGTACCGATTATTAAAGAAGGAAAGGAAGTAGCACAAATCAAGGGGATTTCTTTGGACAAGGAGAAATCGGATGAGCATATGGTTTCCTTGGAAAAGTTATCAACACTTGAGACTGTGGTAGCACTACACCATCAAAGGCCGACTGTAGGATCTCAAAACAATCCAATATCCGGCGGGCAATAGGTGAACACGAAAAATGCAACCGTAAGCAACAGCAGGACAGCGGCTGCGGCTTTCGTCGACAGAAGAGAAGACTTGCGATACCGTTTGTTTTCGACAAACAATGACAGAAGAACCCCTGCAAAATACAAAGCGATATTTAAAGCATCGTAGTTTCGGCCAAGCACACCCCGCAGCGTATAAAATCCGACCACAATCCCGCCCATTCCGGCGAGGATACCGAGAACTCTTGCCGGGAGAAACTGTTCCGGAAGCATATTGCCGCGGAGCAGCACTTCGAGGATGGTCAGAAGCAGAAATGGGAAAAACAAAAGTTTTAAATGCTCCCAGGTGGACTCATTTACAGCTGAGAATAACCCGACGACAGCGTTATCTCCGGCCCATTCATAGGTGAAATGGAGAAGAACACCCAGTACAGAAATAAAAATAAAACGGAACAGATTGGTTTTTAAAGACATAGATTCCTCACGGTTTTATAATTGTTAGAAACAGTATATGAAATTTGAACAGCTTTATGTAGGCATCAGCCGTTTTTTGTGAAAATATGGAAAATTCTTACGTTTTTCTTAACCCATTTGAAACCGAAAGCATACCATGGTAAAACAGGGGTAGCAAAAAAGAAGCTTGGAACCGATACTACCGGAGCACGGATTGCAGATGGTAAAGTATATTATGCGACCTATCCGGAAGGTGGAACACACATGAATAAGATGAATGTGTATCGCTGTGACCGGAACGGAAAGAATAATAAACTGTTATTCACACAGAATGTTGATGACAAAAATGGCTATATTATTCCAGAAGAATTTACTGCAAAGAAGATAACATTTGCAGTAAGTTCAGAGAAACTGTTCGGTTCCGAAGAAGATCCGGTAATAGAATATGTTTATGACTGCACCACAGAGCAGATCACAAAAGTGGAAAAATAGTTACGGTTCGCGGGGAGACCTGCGAACCGTGACAGAAAATAAATGATCATATTACATAATGATACATAAAGATAAAGTGACAGACACTTCCACCCATCACGAACAGATGGAAAATTTCATGGCTGCCGAAGTATTTGTGAAGTGCGTTAAATACCGGAAGTTTCAGAGCATAGATTACACCACCGATGGTGTAGATGATGCCGCCCGCTAAAAGCCAGCCAAATGCGGCATGCGGGAGATCCGTCCACAGCCGGGCAAATACCGGCAGGCACGTCCAGCCCATGGCAATGTAAATGATGGAAGAAAACCATTTCGGACAGGTGATCCAGAGTCCTTTGACAATGATTCCTGCCACTGCAATTCCCCATACAAGAGCCAGAAGGGTATATCCAATTCTGCCGCCCAGGATGATCATGCAGACAGGGGTATAAGATCCGGCAATCAGAACGAAGATCATCATGTGATCAAGCTTCTGAAAATTCCGGAGTACTTTGGTAGATACATGACAGATACTGTGATAGATTGTGCTTGCCGCGTACAATAAAACCATACTTGTGGCAAAAATTGTCATGGCAAGCATATAGGTTGCATTTCCGTGAGCTTTTATTAAAAGTGGTGAGGCTGCGATCAAAGCCATCAGGCAGCCGATAAAATGTGTGATGGCGCTTCCGGGTTCCCGAATTGTTAATTGCATAGTAAAATCTCCTTTCTTACAATGTGTAAATAAAAACTAACTAATGTAGTATTAAAAACTATATCTAACATAAATAAATACTATGATATATTGGTGCGCATGTCAATAATAATTATGCATAAAAAAACGGGAATAAAATGCCGTTTCATTGACACAAGTTCAATGTTTGTGTATTATGCAGTTAGTTAAAACTAACTGCGTGAATAGTATGAAAAGAAAGGATTTCTGATGTATGAATAAAAATAACAGAAAAGAAAAAAAAGACAATTTAAATATTTTGAAGTTTATCGGCCCCGGACTGCTGGTAACAGTCGGGTTTATTGATCCGGGAAACTGGGCATCCAATATTGCAGCCGGATCGGGATATGGATATACCCTGCTCTGGATGGTAACTCTTTCAACGATTATGCTGATTATTTTACAGCACAATGCAGCACATCTGGGGATTGTGACGGGATTGTGTCTGTCTGAGGCAGCGAGTCGTTACATAAACAGAGTATTAAAAAACGTGATTCTTGCGACTGCGGTAGCCGCTGCCATTGCGACTGCGATGGCAGAGATTTTAGGAGGTGCCATTGCACTGCAGATGCTGTTCCACATTCCGATTAAAGTGGGCAGCATGCTGATCCTTGTCGTGGTCTTGTTCTGTGAATTTACCAATGCATATAAAAGGATCGAAAAACTGATCATGCTTTTTGTCTCTCTGATTGGTTTTTGCTTTTTAATTGAAATCTGTATGGTGAAAATTGACTGGGGAGCTGCCGCCACAGGATGGGTAAAACCGGTATTTCCATTGCATGCGATGCCGGTTATCATGAGCGTGCTTGGCGCGGTTGTCATGCCGCACAACCTGTTTTTACATTCGGAGATCATTCAGAGCCGGAAGTGGAATCTGAAAGAAGAAGCGGTGATTCAGAGACAATTGAAATTTGAATTTAAGGATACGCTGTTTTCCATGATCATCGGATGGGCGATTAACAGCGCCATGATTCTCATGGCGGCGGCGACGTTTTATCAGAGAGGGGAAAACCAGGTGGATGATCTGACGACTGCGGGAAATATGCTGACACCACTGCTTGGAAATGAAGCAACGGTGATTTTTGCCATTGCCCTTTTACTTGCCGGGCTTTCTTCAAGTATTACCGCAGGGATGGCGGGAGGAACGATTTTTTCCGGAATTTTTAATAAACCTTATGATATTGCGACGAAAGAAACCAGACAGGGTGTTTTGATTACGATGATTCCGGCAGCGCTTATCATTCTGCTGATTCGGTCTCCGTTTCAGGGATTGATTTATTCCCAGATGCTTCTTGCAGTACAGCTTCCGATCACTATTTTTACGCAGATTTATCTTACCTCGTCCAAAAAAGTGATGGGAAGGTATGCAAACAGTACCGGACTTAAAATGGTTCTCTGGGCAATTGCAATTGTAGTTACAGCATTAAATATCGGGCTTTTTGTGACGGGCTTTTAAAAAGACGATAGTTTTTTCAGAAATTCTCTGGGTGTCATGTGGAATTTCCGTTTAAAAACTTTATGAAAATAGGAAAGGTTGTGGAATCCTGTGGCGAGAGAGACTTCCAAAATGGAGGTGTTTCCCTGTTCAAACAGTTCTACAGCCTTTTCCAATCGAAGATTGTTGAGGTATTCCACTACGGTCATGTTCATGTGTTTTTTGAAAAAACGCATAAAGTAATATTCGCTGAAATAGCATTGGGCAGCGAGACCGGCAACCGTAAGCGGCTCGGCATAGTGCAGATGGATATAGTCCAGTACGGTTTTTAATTTTTCAGAGGCGTTTGCGGTGTCGACAGATCGTTTCCCGTCCGGGGTACGGTTCTGCAGGAGCAGGAAAATAACCTGCAGCAGTAATGCCTTAATGGCCAGTTCGTATCCCTCAACCGGATTTGCAAAGAGAGAACTGATCTGTGCAAAAATTTTGCGCAGAGATACATAAGCCGGATGGGTTGGACGGATCAGACAGGGAACCGACAGTTCTTCATTGGTCAGTGGCATCAGATAACGGGTGGAGCAGATATCGGTCGCATTTCCACCGAGAAAGTTCATGTGAAACACATAGGTTTCGGACTGGTAAAGCGCAGACTGTCCGCGGGAGACCGAGTGCAGCAGCAGAGGCGGGATAAAAATCAGATCGTCTTTTTCCACAGCGTAGGAAGTAAGGTCGATCTGGTAGTTGGCATCTCCTTCGGTGATGAGTGTAAATTCAGCCTCTTCGTGCCAGTGCGTTGTTATGACCGGATAATCCGGCTTTAAAGAAGTGATATATTTCTGTATGGGGAAGGTCGCGTCACCGTGACGGGCATCTTCTTTCTGTTCAAGGGCAAGTGTCTGTAACCGTTTCATGGGAAATTCTCCTTTGTCTTATGAGAGCAGTATTGTGTTATAAAAAGTAAGAATTATGCAAGATAATTTTGAAATTCCAAACTATAATGACAGTATAATGTTACAGAAACAAATTGTCAAAGGACATGGAGATACAGGCGAAGGAGGACATGGACATGCAGAAAAAATGGTGGCATGACAAGGTGGCATATCAGATTTATCCAAAGAGTTTTTGCGATACAAACGGAGATGGGATCGGTGACCTGCGGGGCATTATTTCCAAACTGGACTATTTAAAGGAGCTGGGAGTTGACATTATCTGGCTTTCTCCAATCTATAAGTCCCCGTTTGTGGATCAGGGCTATGATATTTCGGACTATTATGTAATCGCTGAAGAATTCGGAACGATGGAGGAATTCGACGAACTGCTTGCGGAGGCCAAAAAGAGAGATATGTATCTGATTATGGATCTGGTTGTCAATCACTGCTCCGACAAGCATGAATGGTTTCAGAAAGCACTGGCGGATCCGGACGGACCGTATGCCGATTATTTTTATTTCCGGAAGGGAAAGAATGGAAATCCACCGAGCAATTACCGTTCTTATTTCGGGGGAAACTGCTGGGAGCCGGTACCGGGATCGGACAAATATTATTTCCATATGTTCGCAAAGGAGCAGCCGGATTTAAACTGGGAAAATCCAAAACTGAGGGAAGAAATCTACCGGATGATCAACTGGTGGCTGGACAAAGGACTGGCAGGTTTTCGGATTGATGCGATCATCAATATTAAAAAAGATCTGGCATTTCCGGATATGGAGCCGGATGGTGACGATGGACTGGCAAGCTGTTGGCGTATGGTCGAAAATGTAGAAGGTGTCGATGCGCTGCTTGAAGATTTAAAGAATCATACATTTGCCAAAAAGGATGCATTTACGGTAGGGGAAGTATTTAACATTGGGGTGGAAGACCTGCCGGACTTTATTGGAGAAAATGGACATTTTTCTACAATTTTTGATTTCAGCGCCCATATGCTCAGTGACGGGAAACACGGATGGTACGATGCGCCACCAATTTCTTTTGATGCGTGGAAAAAAGCAATCACAGATTCCCAGATGCGGGTACAGAATGTCGGGTTCGAGGCAAATATCATTGAAAATCACGATGAGCCGCGCGGCGTTTCCCGTTTTCTGCCGGATTATGCGCAAAATGCGGACGGGGCAAAGATGCTTGGTACAGTAAGTGTTCTGCTGCGTGGAATTCCGTTTATTTATCAGGGGCAGGAGATTGGCATGCAGAATGCCAGATGGAACAGTGTGGATGAATTCGATGATATCAGTACCAAAGACCAGTACAGGGTGGCGCGTGAGGCCGGACTTTCGGATGCAGAAGCACTTGCCGTATGTTCGGTCATGAGCAGGGACAATGCACGGACGCCGATGCAGTGGAAGGATGCGCCGCAGGCGGGCTTTACCTCGGGAACTCCATGGCTGAAAGTCAATGATAATTATCCGGTGATCAATGTGGAAAAAGAGGAAGGGCAGCTGGATTCGGTTCTGCATTATTACAGAAAACTTATCGCATTGCGCAAATCTGGGGAATATCGGGAGTTGTTTACTTATGGAAAATTTGAGCCGGCATATGAGAATGCAGATCACGTAATGGCATATTACCGCATCCTGCAGGGGCGCCGGGTTCTGGTAGCGGCAAATTTTGGAACAGATACCATAGAACTGGATTGGGAAGTTCCGGCAAAAAAGGTACTTTTATCAAATAAAAAACGAACAAATGCTGAAAATAAGCTGATTTTAGAGAAATGTGAAGTGTTTGTGACGGAATGTAAATAGCGTTGCAATCTTATCGGATTTTGATATAATGAGAGCATACACGAATGTCTGTTTGGGGAGAGGAAAGGTATGCCGCAGTACATCGCAATTGATCTGAAATCATTTTATGCATCCGTAGAATGTGTGGAGCGTGGACTTGATCCGCTGACCACCAATCTGGTGGTGGCGGATGAAAGCCGCACGGAAAAAACCATCTGCCTGGCAGTTTCTCCATCCCTGAAAAAATATGGGATTCCGGGAAGGGCCAGGCTTTTTGAAGTGGTTCAGAAAGTAAAACAGGTAAACCGCAGCCGAAAAACCGGTGAGCCGGAATTGTCGTACATTGCGGCACCTCCACGGATGGCACTTTATGTGGAATACAGTACGCGGATCTATGATATATATCTGAAATATGTGGCGCCGGAAGATATTCATGTATATTCGATTGATGAAGTGTTTATGGACGTGACACATTATCTGAAAACCTATGGAATGACAGCTTATCAGCTGGCGCAGACTATCATTCTGGATGTGCAGGATCACATTGGGATCACGGCCACTGCCGGGATCGGAACCAACCTGTATCTGTGCAAAATTGCAATGGATATTGTGGCAAAGCACATCGATGCGGATGAAAACGGTGTGCGCATTGCCCAGCTGGATGAAAAAAGTTACCGGAAACTGCTTTGGGACTACCGGCCGATCACGGATTTCTGGCGTGTCGGACCGGGATATGCGAAGAAACTGGCAGAAAACGGAATGTATACCATGGGAGATGTGGCGCGCTGCTCCATCGGAAAAGAAACAGATTATTATAATGAAGATCTGCTTTACAAACTGTTTGGTGTGAATGCAGAACTTTTGATTGATCATGCCTGGGGGTACGAACCGTGCACGATTGCACAGATCAAAGCGTATCGTCCGCAGGCGAACAGTTCCGGATCGGGACAGGTATTGCAGTGTCCGTACCCGGCAGATAAAGCAAGGATTGTTGTGCAGGAAATGACAGACCAGCTGGTACTGGATCTGGTGGAGCATGGATTCGTGACGGATCAGATAGTGCTGACGGTTGGCTATGATATCGAAAATCTGACAGACCCGGTGCGGGCAAAAAGATATCACGGGGAAGTGACTACGGATCGTTACGGAAGAAAGATTCCAAAGCATGCGCATGGGACGGCAAATTTGCAAAATCATACATCTTCTGCCATTACGGTAGTAGAAAAAACACTGGAATTATATGACAGAATTATAAATCCGGATCTTTTGATCCGCAGGATCTATGTTACGGCATGCCATGTACGCACAGAGCAGGAGGCACAAAAAGAACAGACGTATGAGCAGATGAGCCTGTTTGATTTTGCGGAAGAAACCGAGGAACAGAAGGCACAAAAGCAGGCATTGCAGAAGGAAAAACAGATGCAGAAAGCCATGCTTTCCATTAAGCAGCGTTATGGGAAAAATGCCATTTTAAAAGGAACCAATTTCAAAGAAGGGGCAACCATGCGGCAGCGCAACGGACAGATTGGAGGACATCGGGCATGAACCGGCTGGAAAATACGCATCGTTATGATGACATCATAGATCTGCCGCATCCGGTTTCGAAAAAGCATCCGCAGATGCCATCGGAAGACCGGGCCGCACAGTTTTCTCCGTTTGCAGCATTGACCGGTTATGAACGCGCCATCCGGGAAAAAGAAATGCAGCATGAGGAACGGATGATGCTCGGGGAGGGCATCAGCAGGGAAACTTATGATTCAGAATAAGGACAACATATTTTTTATGATTAAATTCATACGATATACTAAGCAGGAAATTTGTGTGGTATGAAATGGCAGACAAAAAACAATGGAAAAGATATGTGGGGTATGCACTGTTTCTTTTCCTGTCATACAGCATTGGAAACGCAGCGGCTGTTGTAAGTACAATGACACTGCAGCCAGAGAAAGTGGAGAAAGAAATGAAAACAGTTGCAATTACCTTTGATGACGGGCCGAATCCGGAATATACACCGAAATTGCTGGACGGATTAGAAAAACGTGGTGTAAAAGCCACTTTTTTTCTGCTGGGAGAAGAGGTAAAACAGTATCCGGATGTCGTCAGACGGATGCATGATGACGGACATCTGATCGGTGTTCATTCTTATAAACATGTTAATTTTAAGGAAGTGGGCACGGCATGCACTTTGCAGCAGATTGAAAAAACACAGAAGGCGATTTATGATGTGACGGGAGAATATGCAGGATATATCCGTCCACCTTACGGATGCTGGCAGAAGGAACTGGATGCGCAGGTAAATCTGATCGAAGTACTGTGGAATGTAGATCCGCGGGACTGGGCAACGACCGATGCGGATACTGTGGTTCAGAGAGTTCTAAAGGATACTAAGCCGGGGGACATTATTCTGCTTCACGATGCTTCGGCGTCATCTGTACAGGCGGCATTTACGGTCATAGATACCTTGCAGAAACAGGGATATTCGTTTGTCACGGTCGAGGAGCTTTTGTTAGAGTAGCATACTTGAATGTTCCGGTGATCTCGTGGTAAAATAACTAGCAGACCTAATCATTACAAGCGGAAAAAGAAGGAATAAAAAATGAGTAACGATAAATTTGACACGGCACGGCAGGTGCTTCGTCAGCAGAAATTAACAGGAGAACGCGCACTGTTTCAGTCTGAAAATCTGGCGGTATATGACAGTGTGTTTGAGGATGGGGAATCCCCGTTGAAGGAGAGCAGCAGTCTTTATCTGGATAATTGTCTGTTCCGGTGGAAATATCCGCTCTGGTATTGCAAACATGTCGATGTAAAGGAATGTACCTGGTTTGACATGGCGCGGGCTGGGGTATGGTATACCGATGATATTTCGGTAAGAGATTCCATTGTAGAAGCACCAAAAAATTTCCGCCGTTGCAGGGGAGTAACCCTGACAAATGTAAATTTCCCGAATGCAGAGGAAACCCTCTGGAACTGTACCGATGTAAACCTGTCCTATGTGCAGGCACACGGGGATTATTTTGCCATGAATTGTAAAAATATGCAGCTGGATCATTTTGAACTGGTTGGAAATTATTCATTTGATGGTGTGGAAAACATGGAGATCCATCATGCACGCATGCTTTCCAAAGATGCATTCTGGAACAGCAATCATGTTACTGTGTATGACAGTTTTATTTCGGGAGAATATCTGGGATGGAATGCCAGAAATCTTACACTTGTCAACTGTACGATTGAGAGCCTGCAGGGCATGTGTTATATAGAAAATCTGAAAATGGTGAACTGTAAATTGATTAATACGACACTGGCATTTGAGTATTCCACGGTGGATGCACAGATTGTAAATACCGTGGACAGTGTGCTCAATCCTTCCGGCGGAATCATCCGGGCGGATAAGATTGGAAAACTGATTTTGGAAAAAGACAAGGTAGATCCAGGGAAAACCACAATTATATGTACAGAAGATGAAGGGGAGGGACAACGATCATGAAAGCAAGTCACAGAAAAGACGTCATTATTGCCAGAATTATTTTTGCCATAATCTGCGCAGCACTGCTCGCAGGAATTATATCACTTATCGTATGGCTTCATGGGCGGAATGCAGGGAAAAACCAGACACCGGAAACGGAAATCACAAATAATGCACCGCCGGCAGACAACAGCAATCTGCCACCGGTAACGGAACAGCCGCTGGACGAAGACGGACAGAGTGTATGGACAAGCACGGATGGCGTAAATTTCCGTGCAGAGCCGAATACAGACAGTGAAATTCTTACCGTTCTCGTGACGGGAACGAAGCTGACACTGCTGGGAGAAGAAAACGGATGGGTGCAGGCAGAATATAACGGACAAAAAGGATATGTCAGTTCAGACTATGTTACCGATCAGAAACCGGATACAACAACGCAGGAAACAGAGTAAAGGAAAGGGGAAACAATGAGTACAGCAGGAAAAATTATGTCCTTCCGACAGGATGGAAATGAGATTTGTGTGAAGTATGAACAGCAAAAACTGGTGGTGAAAGCCATAAGGGATGATATTGTCAATATTTTTGTGCCTTACAGAACAAAGGAACATTATTCTAAGGCCATTGATGGAGACAAGGCGGTTGCGACAGAACTGACGGCAGAGCAAAAAGGAGAAGATCTGGTAATTGCAACCGATAAGATCCGGATGCAGTTTGGAGAAAATCTGGAAATGGTGATTACGAGACCGGACGGGACTCCGCTTGTCCGGACACACCGGCAGGGCAGAAGTGTTTGCGGGGAAGTCAGTGAGCAGATGAAACAGATTCTGGAGTCGGAAGGGCATGATACGTCGAATCTGGGCGCACATGATTATCCGGTACAGATGATGTTTGATCTGGACGAGGGGGATGATTTTTACGGTCTGGGTGATAAGACCGGATTCCTGAATAAAAAAAATTATGAGTATGAGAACTGGAATTCCGATATTCCACAGGCACACAATGAGGACTATCATGCGCTGTACAAGTCGATTCCGGTGCTCTTCTGCAAGAAAAAGAATGACGTATATGGCATGTTTTTTGATAATACGTTCCACAGCTATCTCAATCTGGGCAAAGAAAATCCGGAATATTATTTTTACGGCGCGGATGATGGCAATCTGGATCTGTACTTCCTGGGTGGAGAAAAACTGACGGATCTGATTGAAGAATATACATATCTGACCGGGCGGACACCGCTGCCGCAGCGATGGACGCTTGGATACCAGCAGAGCCGCTGGGGCTATCAGTGCGCAGAAGATATCCGTGATGTGGCAGAACATTTCCGTGATCTGGATATTCCGTGTGATGCCATTCATTTTGACATTGATTATATGGATGGGTATCGTGTGTTTACATGGAATGATGCAAAGTACGGAAAACCTGGGGATCTGATTGCGGAAATAAAAAAACAGGGCTTTAAAACGGTAACGATCATTGATCCGGGAACCAAAGTCGATCCGGACTATTTTATGTGTAAAGAAGGCGAAGAGAACGGATATTTTGCGACCGATACACAGGGAACTACCTATGTCAATGAGGTTTGGCCGGGAGATGCAAATTATCCGGATTTTGGACGCCGCAAAGTACGCGACTGGTGGGGAAAACACCATAAGTTTCTGGTTGACATCGGTGTGGACGGTGTATGGAATGATATGAATGAGCCGGCAAGTTTCCGTGGCGAGCTGCCGCAGGATGTTGTATTTCATGATGAGGAGCGTACGACAAATCATGCGGAAATGCACAATGTATATGGACATTATATGAGCCGTGCGACCTTTGAGGGACTGCAGAAACTTTCCGATAAGCGTCCGTTTGTTATCACACGTGCAGCGTATGCAGGAACACAGAAATATGCGACCGTGTGGACCGGAGATAATCAGAGTCTGTGGTCGCATCTGCAGATGATGGTGCCGCAGCTGTGTAATCTCGGTATGAGCGGATTTGCGTTTGCCGGAACCGACATTGGCGGATTCGGTGCGGATACGACCCCGGAACTTCTGACCCGGTGGATCGAGGCTGCCGTATTTTCTCCGCTGTTTCGAAATCATTCCTGTCAGGGAACACGCAGACAGGAGCCGTGGCAGTTTGATGATCAGGTGGTGGGAATCTATCGAAAATATGTAAAGATGCGTTATCGTTTCCTTCCGTATCTGTATGATCTGTTTTATCAGGGAGAACAGACAGGACTTCCGGTTATGCGTCCTCTGGTTCTGCATTATCCAAAGGACCCGGAAACCTATAACCTCAATGGAGAGTTCCTGGTAGGGGAAAATCTCCTCGTTGCCCCGGTATTGGAGCAGGGAGCCACGAAGAAAATGGTGTATCTGCCGGAAGGGGAGTGGTATGATTACTGGACCGGAGAGAAAATTACCGGAGGAAAGTATTTCCTGCGGGATGCACCGATTGATTTGTGCCCGATGTACCTGAAAGAAGGAACGATGATCCCGATGTATGAAAAAATGGCGTATGTTGGAGAAAAGCCGTACCGTACGCTGTATCTGCTGACAACTCCGGGAGAGGCTTCTTACGATCATTTTCAGGATAATGGAGAGGACTATGCCTACCGTAAGGGTGTGTATAATTTATATCATTTCCATAAGAATGCACAGGGAGTACTGGAAACGGAAATGCGGCACAAAAATTATCCGGAATACGAGCAGATATGCTTAAAAATAGTAGGAAAATAAGAACAAAAAACCGTTGCATGGCATAGTCTATAATGATGACAGGATGGAGCATGCAAGTGGATTATTCAAACGATTTTTACCCAAAGATTCCGTTTTATATGACATATCCGATGCAGAGTATGTACCTGACAGAGATGGAATATGAAAAAGATATGGAACGAATGAAACAGTACTATCCGGCAGAGACAAAAGAGATCATGGAGCTGGTGGAACAGAGGCTTGACCAGCTGGAATATGAGGGAAGCCGCATCTACGATGAGGAACCGGACCGCCTGATGATACAGATGGAAATTGATGGAATTTACCGGAAGCTGTCCGAAGTGCAGAAAAAGAAAGAGAACCGGATCGAAGGAAACATGCAGGCGGCATCATATTTCGAAATGGTTCCGGCTTCTATCGCCGGAGAAACTATGACAACACAGGAACGGGAATGTGGGAATCCGTGGCTTTGCAGTATGATCGGTGTGCTGTTTGGTGCGGAAATGTGCAAACGGCGCTGCCGGCATCGCAGATGCAGGAGATGGATGTAACGACAGAAATTACAGCCATAGTAAGAAGGAAAAGATAAATGAACAGGAAAGTAATTAAACCAGTGGTGCTGTCAGGGCTTTTTCTGGCAGCACTGATTGTTTTCAGTATCATAACCAATCAGGATAATAAAGATATGACAACGGCGATGAAGGAGGCAACCCTTCCCATCGTCCAGTTTTATGAAGGAAATAACAGCGTGGCACAGCTGCATGGATATGTATCGGAAATGAATATTACAAAGATGCGGGATGGAATTGTGCCGGTAGACCATACACGACTGCTTCCGCTGAAAATTAATACATATGGACAAAAAATCAGAGGCATTGCTTATGAAATCCGGAGTCTTGATGATTCCCGGCTGGTTGCAAAGGGAAATGCACAGGAGATCAAAGAAAAAAATAATGAAATCTCTGCAAACCTGAAAATCCAGAATATTCTCGGAAAAGGGGAAGAATATGAACTGATTGTTATTCTTGCTTCAGGAAAAAATAAGATCCGGTATTACACTCGGCTGATGCAGACACAAAACGACGATACCCAGGCATGTATGGATTTTGCACTGCAGTTTCATGAATATACATTCCGGGATGATGCAAATAAATTTATTCCGAAATATATGGATGCGGCAACAGGCGATACCAGTACACTCAATTATGTGGATTTAAGCTGTACCTTAAACCAGATTACCTGGGCAGATTTAAAACCGGAGCAGATGGGAGAACTCGAGGCATCTTTCAAGGAAATCAATGATTCCTATGATGTGATCACACTCCGGTATGTGGTGACCACCAAAGGAACCGGTGGGGAAACCGAGTATTATAATGTGGAAGAATATTATCGTCTGCGTATGACGGAATCCCGTATGTATGTCTTAAATTTTGAGCGTACTTTAAATCAGATTTTCCGTGGGGAAAACCGGTTTATTACAGATAATAATCAGATCCAACTTGGCATACGTGACAAAAATATTGAATATGCTGTAAGTGAGACCGGAGATGTGATCGCGTTTGTACAGCAGGGAGAACTCTGGTGCTTTGACCGTGTAAATAATAAGATTGTACAGGTATTCAGTTTCCTTGGGGCAGAGGGGATCAATGCGAGGGATAACTGGGATCAGCATGATATCAAAATTGCCCGTGTGGATGAAGCGGGAAGTATTGATTTTGTTGTATATGGATATATGAACCGTGGGGATCATGAAGGCGAAGTGGGCACGGCAGTATATCATTATGATGGTCTGGTACACACTATAGAGGAAGAAATTTTTATCCCGTCGGATGTTTCCTATGAAATACTCAAAGCACAGATGGGGCAGTTAATGTATGTGAACGAAAAGGGGACATTTTACCTGATCATGGATCAGAAACTTTACAGTATAGATACGGACAAGCGGACTCCGGAAGTGCTTGTGAAAGATCTGAAAGAAAGCTGTTATAAAGTGTCGGAATCGAATCAGTATTTTGCGTGGGTAGACAGCGACAAAGAATACAAAAGCGATGTGATTCACCTGATGAATTTGAAAAATGCTTCTGTCTATGATATCAAGGCAAAAAAGGGAGCGTATATTCTTCCGCTTGGGTTTATCGATGAAGATTTTATTTACGGAGCAGCAAAGAAAGATAAGGTGATGGTTGCAGCAGCGGGAAATACGGTTTTCCCGATGAAAAATTTAACCATCATGGATACTTCCGAAAATTCACACAGTATCTTAAAGACGTATGAACCGTCCAGGGGAAGTATCGGTTCCATTTCGGTGGAGGATTATACAATTACCATTCATCTGATCAAAAAGTCCGGCGGACATTATGTGGCTGCAGGAACCGATGCGATCATGAACCGTGAGGGAGACACGGAAGAAAAAGTTACCGTGGGATCAACCGTGACAGATCGCAAGGAAACACAGTACCAGCTTATGATGAAAAATGGGGCAGATGCATCCAAAATTAAAATGCTGACTTCCAAATCTGTTTTACTCGAAAATCCGCGTGATGTTTCCGTGAAAAATAAGGAGTCGCAGGAATACTTTTATGTGTACAAAAAAGGTGATGTGCTGTTTGCAACCGATGAGATCGCGGATGCCATCGTCTGCGCCAATAATCATATGGGAGTTGTGGTGGATTCCAAGCAGCAGTATGTATGGATGCGTGCGCGTAAATCGGCACAGACGGCATTTAGCAGCCTGAAAGTAAACGATGCGGATAAGAGTTCATCATCCGTGGTTCAGGCGGTCAGTGCCATGCTTAATTACAGAGGAAACGGGCTCAGTGTAAAAGAACTGATTGACAATGGAGGGACCCCGAAAAGCGCGATTGAAAATACATTAAAAGATTCAGTTGTTCTTGATATATCCGGCTGCACAGTAGAGGAGATTCTGTTTTATGTCAGCAAGGGCAGCCCGGTATTTGCAATGACCGGAACAGACAGTGCCGTATTAGTGACGGGATATACCTCTGGAAGCATTTATTATTATGATCCGCAGACCCATTCCACGAGGTCAAAAAGTTATAAAGATGCGGATGACTGGTTCCGGAAAGCAGGATACATTTTCTTTACTTATTTGGACCGTTAATTTTCATTGTAAAAATGAACAATTAAGGACAAGGTTTTATGGATGATTCGTGAAGATTTAACAGAAATAAAGTTCATATATTGCAATTCCTGGATAAGTGAGATATATTTGAGAATATGTTATACAGTTTTGGAAAGGGAGAGCGTATGAGTAAGAAAAATGTGATCGTTTCTAATGTGTCAGAAGGACATGACAATCCAATCGCAGAACTTGTTCAGGTAGCATGTCAGTTCGACAGCGATATTATGTTGGAGAGCGATAACCGCAGAATTAATGCAAAGAGCATTATGGGAATTATGGCGTTTAATCCATCCGATGGAATGTCGGTTGATATTGTGACGGAGGGTGCCGATGAAGAAGCAGCACTTGATGCAATTGAAAAATTTTTAGTATGTGAATAATTCTGGTTAGGAGGAATCGTTATGCAGGAGAAGAAGTTAAACAAAGCAGTTTCTGACGTGAAGCTGATGAAGACACCAGAGGGAAAGACAGAAGTTAAAAATGCGGTTAAGGATGCTACAAAAAAGGTAGAATCAAAAGTCGGGGATGTTGCTGAGGCAGCAGCAAAGAAAGCAGAAGTTGTAGAAGAGAAGGCAAAAGAAGTTGCAAAGGCAACAACAAAGGCTGTTGTTGAGAAGGCAGAACCTGTTGTGAAGAAAGCTGCAACGAAAGCAAAGGCTGCTACAAAGGCAAAGAAAGAAAAACAGCCGGCAAAGACCGAAATCATTGTTCAGTATCAGCAGAATGCTGCAAATCTTGGAGAACTTGAGGATAAGGTAAAGAAACAGTTTGTAGCTGAGGGACATCGTGCCGGATGCATTAAGACATTAAATATTTATGTAAAGCCGGAAGAGTACAAGGCATATTATGTAATCAATGACAAGTTCTTTGGAAGTGTAGATCTCTTCTAAGCGAGTTTTATTACCCATACATGATATAAAGGACGACTGCAGATGCAGCCGTCCTTTTTACGTGGTATGAGACAGGATATTCATAAAAAAAGAGTATAAAAAAAGAAACCGGATAAACAGTTTCTTTAAAAGAGCGGGTGATGGGAATCGAACCCACGTATCCAGCTTGGAAGGCTGGTGTTCTACCATTGAACTACACCCGCATATAGTGCCTAGTTCCGGAATCGAACCAGAGACACGAGGATTTTCAGTCCTCTGCTCTACCAACTGAGCTAACTAGGCATTGCAGTGGATTTCTTAATTGAAAATCTCACGCGGAACATTTAGTATTATATCCGAGTGAGATCTTCTTGTCAAGAAAAAAATCATTATTTTTGATTTTTTTGAATATCCTGTGTGTAGCAGCGCAGAATTTCTCCAACGCTCCATGCCTGGGCATAGCAACCACGGCAGGTATGCGGGGCATCACCGTCAAAAATTTCGGAAATAGAACCAATGCAGCCCTCTTCCAAAAGGTGGGTCTGTACCGGTGCAAGATATGCCATTGCCTGTTTTTTTGCTTCCGGAGAGTGGTGGTGGACTTTCATGTAAGCGGTCAGAAAGCCGCCCATCAGAAATCCCCATGCGGTTCCCTGATGGTAAGCGGCATCTCTTTTCGGAAGAGAGCCACAGTAGATCCCGTGATAGTCTTTGTGTTCCGGAGAGAGGGAGCGTATGCCGGGGCCGGCAAGCAGCTTTTCCTCTACGGTATTTACCACCTGCAGAGCCTGTTTGGCCGTGAGCATGGTATGTGGAAGGCTGACGGCATAGATCTGGTTGGGGCGGATGCTTGCATCTTTGCCGTTTTCTTCAATAACGTCATAGAGACATCCGTCTTTTTCGTTCCAGAATTCTTTTCGGAAAGAAGCAGATACACGAGTGGCAAGCTGGCGGTAAACGGAGGAATCTTCTTTGAAATGTTCTGCCAGTTCCGCAGTCACGCACAGCGCATTGTACCACAGTGCATTGATTTCTACCGGTTTTCCGTGACGCGGGGTAGCTACCCAGTCACCGACACGGACGTCCATCCAGGTCACCTGGTCCAATCCGCTTCCGGCATGGATGAGGGCGTCATCATCCATATAGATGGAAAAATCCGTGCCGTGTGCATAGGCATGAATAATTTCACGCAGAACGGGGTAAATACGCCGCTGTATATAGTCATAATCCGATGGTTGTCCGGTAACCTTCAAATATGCGTCTACGGCATAAAAATACCACAGAGAGGCATCTGCAGTGTTATAGAGAGGGTCCTGCCCGTCATCCGGAAACATATTCGGGACCATGCCGTGATGGACATACTGCGCAAAGGTCGAAAGAATTTCCCGGGCATCCGAAAACCGCCGGGTGGCCAGTGTCAGCCCGGAAAAAGCGATCATGGTATCTCTGCCCCAGTCGGTAAACCACGGAAGACCTGCAAGGATTGTCATAAGTCCGGTGGAATCGCGCCGGGCAAGAAACTGGTCTGCTGCCACGACAAGTGTATTGGCAAAAGCATCATCGCCATATCCCGCCTGTTGTTTTAAGGAATCATAATATTTCTGTACGTGTGCGATTTCGATTGCTGCGGTATCTGCCTGCGGGCGGGAAAGCACAGGGGTGTCCTGTACCGGGTGGACGGTGCAAAGCAGGGAAATCTCTGTACTGCTGTGTGCCGGAAGTGTAAAACGCAGATCATATGGGCAAAAATGTGTATCCAGTCCCGCCGTTTCGTTGTCTACTTCCGTCTGGTACTGCATATCTACGTCGTATTGGTTTTCACGTGGAAAAAGTCTGCCGGCACTGCAGGAAAGCTCGATGCAGAGTCCGGGTGCAGCAGCCGGGATCAGAGTGAAACCGCCCACTGTGTTTGGCTCATAGGTAAACTGCAGGTCAGAAACGGCAGACGATGCACTGTGCTCCCGGAAATTCATAAGCGGGGTGATGGAAAGTCCGGCTTCCTCTCCTTGGTTTGTAATCGTATAGGAGATCGCAACTGTGTTTGATTTCCGCAGCAGGGCCAGATGTTTGTCCATACGGATATTGCCGGCGACATAGGAAAAGCAGACAGTTCCGTCACAGGAGAAATCCGTTAAAAAACGCTGTCCTTGTGTGCGGATGGGAGAATGTCCTTTCCCGGCATGCTGGGAAGTTTCCAGATTGTAAACATGGGTTCCCTGTGTCAGTTTTTCATTGGTTTTGGAAAATACCAGATAGCGCTCGACCGGGGGATGCAGACTGGCAATCAGATATCCCTGATGTGTCCGGTTGCAGGCACCGATGATAGAGCCTCCCGCGTATCCGCCGATTCCATTGGTCATGGTCCATTCACGGCGGATGTTTTTTTCAAAATCTGCAAGTTTTTCTGTTGGAATATGTATCATATGCACCTCCGAAAATAAACGAAAAATAATATCTCTTATTGTAAGGGCTGGGGAACAAAAAATCTACTGTATTTATGAAAAAATTATTCTCTAGTGGAAAAAAAGTGTGGGATGGAGTATAATTAACATTATTACAAATGAAGGAGAGATAGAAGATTGGAAGTATATGTATTAGTACCGGTCCGGAAGACCGTGGTTGCAAAAGTAGTGGGGACATTGATGCTTGTACTTGCAGTAGTGAGTCTGCTTGCAGCATGTCTGACCAGTGGCATTACATTACCGGTTGCACTGGTATGCGGAATTGTCTGGTTTGTTCTGATGGGAAACTCCAAGGAGTTTGAGTATTCTTATTTTGACGGGGAAGTCCGCTTCGCAAAAGTTTTAAACAAGAACCGCAGAAAGTCACTGGGAAGTTATCCGATGGATGATGTAATTCAGATTGCACCGGCCGGAGATCGCAGTGTATCACAATACGAGAGAGAGGGTGTCAAGGTGATTGATTATACCTCTCATGACAAAGATACTGCATATTATGATATGGTTCTGAAAAAGGAAGGCGAGACACTGCTGATCAAATTTGAACCGGATGATAAATATCTGGAAGCAGTGGAGTTTAAATACAGACAAAAAGTAATTCGCAGAAGTACACAGGCGTAAGAAAAAGGGGTGCCGAAATCCGGCATCCCTTTCCTGTGAGTGGATAGTTCTTATTTCGTTTTGTCAGAAGGGGTATCGAGATAGTGCATGCGTGAATCCGGTGAAATGGCAGGGGCAACGGATCTGCCCTGTGTGTTCATCAGTTTCAGACAATTCGGACACAGGGTACCGAAAGAAACCGGAGCACCACAGCGCTGGCAGTGCATGCCGGAGATAGTGGAAGCTGTGTTGACCTCATGATATTCGATCCGGCCTTCCCGAATCCACTCTTTGATCTGCCGGAGAGGAATATGGAAATGTTCTGCAACTTCATATTCATTTACAGTGTTGGCGCGGATATAATCCCGCACATTCCGGAAAAGCTGTGCTTCCTGACAAGTGGGACATAGCGTTCCTTCATAATGTTTTGGAAGCGTGCGTCCGCAAAATTCACAGTATTTATATTTATCGGAAATATTTTTTTCAGTCAGCATAGTTGTCACTCTCCATTGCTATTTACTAGTTACTATTATAACAACTGAACCATGTTTTTTCAATTAAGAAAGGATAACAGATCTGTGGAATATCAATTACAAAGAGAAAACCCAATTGCGGTATTTGACTCCGGAGTGGGAGGAATCAGTGTCCTGCGGGAACTGATCCGGATTATGCCGGAGGAAGATTTTATTTATTTCGGTGATTCTAAAAATGCACCATACGGAACAAAAGAAAAAGAAAAAGTGCGGGACCTGACGATCGGATGTGCACGAAAGCTGTTTGACCAGGGGGCAAAAGGTCTTGTGGTTGCCTGCAATACAGCCACCAGTGCTGCTGTCCGGAAACTGCGCGAGATGTATCCGTATATTCCGATTGTCGGGATTGAACCGGCACTGAAACCGGCGGCACTTTGCATGGAACATCCCAAAGTCCTTGTGATGGCAACCCCGATGACAATTCATGAAGAAAAGTTTCATGTGCTGATGGAGCGCTACAAAGAGAAAGCACAAATTCTTCCGTTGCCGTGTCCGGGGCTGATGGATTTTATTGAGCGGGGAGATCTCGACGGAGAGGATCTTTATAAATATCTGGAAGATCTGCTTTATTCTTACCGGGAAAACCAGGTGGATGCAGCGGTACTCGGCTGCACACATTATCCGTTTGCCAGAAAACAGATTCAGCAGGTGTTGGGGGAGAATGTGAAAATTTTTGACGGAGGCGAGGGAACCGCACGCGAGATGAAAAGAAGACTGCAGGAGAAAGATCTGCTTTGCGGCCGGCAGAAACGTGGACAGGTGGTATTTGAAAACAGTCTGACCGATGACAGCAAGATCGAATTATGTAAGAAATTGTTAAATATATAAAATGTCTCTAAAATTTTTGGAATATGATTTTAGAATTTGTTTTTGAAGTGGACATAATATGGACACATTTTTTGCATATACTAGACAATGTAAACGGAAATCATTCCTTTACATTATTCCCTTTTTATTTAATAAACATTTTCATAACTAAACTCCTCGAAGAGAAGCCGATCCGGGAACGGAGAGGCTTCTCTTCATTTTGTGACAAAATGCTGCCTGTGAAATAAAATACACCGTGTGGATGCAGGCTTTATTTATATGGAGAAAATATACAAAAATAAGTGAAATGGAGATTGGAACTTTGTTAATTATTTGACGAATTAGCGGTTACTTTTTTGGGGGCTGAGGTGTAAAATATACAGAGATTATAAGGAGGTACAAGAAAATGGGTAACATACCGCTTTGGCTGTGCATACCGTTTGCCGGCCTTTTATTATGTATCGCAATTTTCCCGCTGGTAAAAGGAGAATGGTGGGACAAAAATAAAGGCTGGGCGGTACTCATCTGGTCACTTTTATTTATTATTCCGTTTGCAGTAAAATACGGCGCAGGCGAGACTGCAGAAACAGTTCTGGAATGTATAGTGAATGATTATCTTTCCTTTATTGTATTGCTGTTTGGTCTGTTTTGTGTTTCCGGAAATATTAATCTGGAAGGAGATTTTGTCGGATCACCGCGTATGAATACCGGACTTCTGGCGATCGGAACACTGCTTTCAAGCTGTATCGGTACAACCGGTGCCAGCATGCTTTTGGTACGGCCGATGATTCAGATGAATTCCTGGAGAAGAAATAAGAGTCATATTATGGTCTTCTTCATTTTCCTGATTTCCAATATGGGTGGATGTCTGACACCAATCGGTGATCCGCCACTTCTGATGGGATTTATGAGAGGTGTACCGTTTACCTGGAGTTTACGTCTGTTCCCGGTACTGGTATTTAATATGGTAATTCTCCTGACCGTATTTTATTTTATCGACCGTCGTGCATATCGCAGAGATATTGCACTTGGCATGCGTCCGGATATTTCCAGGCCAACGACTACTTTTAAAGTCAATGGTCTGCACAACATCATTTTTATGATTATGATTGTGGCAGGTGTTGTATTAAGCGGCGTTCTTCCGGGAATGAAAGCATTCCAGAATGCAGACGGAAGCGTCATCAGTATTCCGATTTTCCGGAGCGTAAGACTGGCAGTGCCGACACTGATCGAGATTGTTATTATTCTGGTTGCAGCGTTTCTGTCATTTAAGACAACGAAATCCGATGTGCGCACAAAGAACCACTTTACCTGGGGCGCCATTGAGGAAGTTGCGGTACTGTTTATCGGAATTTTTATTACCATGCAGCCGGCACTCATGATCTTAAAGAGCAAAGGTGCGGAACTGGGACTGACAAAACCTTTAGAGATGTTCTGGGCGACCGGTGCACTTTCCAGTTTCCTGGACAATACACCAACCTATCTGGTATTCCTTACAACGGCAGGAACACTGGGCGCAACCAGTGGTATTGCTACAACCGTGGGAACCGTTGCGGTCAAGATGCTTATGGCAATCTCCTGTGGTGCGGTATTTATGGGAGCCAACACATACATCGGAAATGCACCGAACTTTATGGTGAAATCCATTTCGGATGAAAACGGTATCAAGATGCCGTCATTCTTTGGCTATATGTTATGTTCCCTGAAGTTTTTGATTCCGGTATTTATCATTGATACACTGGTATTCTTTTTATAGGAGGTAGAAGGCTATGGACAACAAAGAACAATGCAGAAAGCTGGCGAACCGAATCTATGAACTGGATGAAAAAGTGTATAAGACTTCCGGTTCCGGTTTGGGAAAAACATTTACTGGGGAAAAGGCACGCGTGCTGGATAACCTGACGGTGCTTATCGTTTCAAATCCGCAGGGACATCTGCTTCGAAGTGAACTGGCTCTGATCGGAAACATGGCGAGAAGTATCCGGGATAAAGATGCACGTCATGACCTTTTGATTGAATATAATGATATTCTGGAAGAAATAGCAAATCTGCCGATGAGTTTTGGATCGGTTGATATTGTGGACAAAGATCTGGCAGATATGAATTCTTCCATTCTGAACAAGAATTTTTCGGAGAAGGATCATCTGGTCATCTGTATCAGCCGTTCACACGGAAGTGCAGGTACCGATATCGGATTTGCTCTGGCTGAGGCACTGCACATCAATTACTATGATGAGTCTGTGCTGAATCAGATTCTTGATCGTAGGGATGCAAAGGAATTTGGATCAGATGCAACGAAAGTCAGCGATTTTAAACGTTATCACGGTCTGTCAAAGAAAGATGCGTCATTCTTCCGGCAGAGCGCTTTGATCTGCGAACTGGCAAAAGAGGAAGATATGATTATTATGGGACGTGCTGCGGATGTCGTATTGACCGGACAGCATATTCCGCATATCAGTATCTATATTACCGCACCGTTTGCGATTCGTGTGCGCCGTATGATGGAACTGAAGAATCTGGATCTGAAGCAGGCAATCAATCTGGTGCGCAAGATGGATCACAAGCATCAGGATTATTATCATTCCTTTACCGGCAAACGCTGGGGAGATGCGATCAATTACGATCTGTGTATCAACAGTGCATGCTATGGAATTGATGAGTCTGTAGAATTGATCGGACGTCTGATCAACCGACAGGCAAAATTGGTATATCGAAATAAAGATACCAAATAGTGTGGATAAAACCAATAGACTTCCGTCTTCGTTAAACGGCAGTTTAAGGAAGCGTTAAGATACAACAGGTAAAACATTAAGCGTACAAAGATATAATAAGAAACAGATAAAAGAAAAGGAGTTTCAGTCAAATGGAAAAGAAAAAATTGCTGAAAAACAAAATTGTTGATACGCTTCCGATGCTTTACCTTGAAACGGTGATTCTCATGGTTTTAGGACAATTTCTGGGAAGTTTTATTCTTGGAATTCCGGTAGGGATTGCCATTGTGGCGCATCCACAGCTGCAGGAATCCGCATTTTTGAATACGGCGTTGATGTATGTGATCTTTTTGGGAATCTGGGCAGTGGCACTGTTCTGGATTCTGATCAAAAAGAGAAACCGTCCGATCCTGCAGGCGGTTGGAACAAAACCGCAGGGAAATAACGGAAAATACCTGTTGTTCGGGCTGGGGTTGGGATTTGCATTAAATGGCGTCTGTATTCTTGTGGCATGGCTGCACCACGATATCGCATTGACTTACGATGCAATTCATCCGCTGTGGTTTGTGGTTGTGTTTTTAACTGTGTTTATTCAGTCTTCTGCGGAGGAACTGCTGTGTAGAGGATTTTTATACCAGAAACTGCGCAGAAGTTATAAAAATCCAGTTGTTGCAATTGTCGGAAATTCGCTGTTGTTTGCCTTATTGCATCTGGCAAATCATGGGGTCACGATTCTTTCTGTCCTGAATATTTTCCTTGTGGGAATTTTATTTTCTCTCATGGTATATTATATGGACAGTCTCTGGTGCGCATTTGCCGTACATACTGCGTGGAATTTCACACAGAACATTCTCTTTGGGCTGCCAAACAGCGGAATCAACGTACCGTATTCGGTATTTAAACTGAATGCAGCGACAGCAAGAGACAGTTTCGCATATAATGTTGGTTTTGGCATTGAGGGAACGGTTTTTGCCGATATTGTACTCCTGGCTGCCTGCGTGCTGTTGTATCTCTGGGGAAGAAAGCATGGAAAGAAATCCATGGATGTGTGGGCAGAAACATAAATATAATTAGTATTTTACGAAAACGGCACCAGGTTACATCTGGTGCCGTACAACTTTGTATTCGTCCCCGGAACGGTAAAAGGGACATTCTTTGTAATTACTCTGGACAAAACGAGCCATGTCGTCTTCATCCATATTGACGGAGCAGTAGTATGCTTCGTCCTCTTCATCATATTCATTGTATGCACAAAAATCACAACTGGCCATACAAAAGTTCCCCTCCTTTTATGAAGTGAATCAGGCGATTGCCTGTTAAATAAACTGATTCTGCCCCTCATCGTAATGATAATTGATGGCTGCAAGGGTTTCTGTAATTGCATCTGCATCTGTCATATATGCGGCAGCAAGTTCGGTAAGTGTCGGGTAATGATCACGCAGCTGTGTGTTGACAACAGACAGAAGCATGACAGGATCTTTCGGTAAATTCATAGTATATTCCTCCTTTGGAAACGATTATTGCATATCGGTATAACTGCGCAGGATTTCCTGCAGAAAAATTTGGTATTCATTGACAACGGAATCCGGGGAAATCACACGGATATGTGTGGATAAGCCGGCAAGCCAGCCAAAAAACTGTGGACTGACAGCGACCTGTGCCCGCGCGAGAATGTGGGTATCGTCGTAGGGGCGCATGGCTACACCGACACCGAAACGGTCAATGATGACACCGGTCATGGAAGTATCGCACAGAAGCTGTACGGTTGTCTCTTCCCCGGCAAACATGCCGAAATTTTTGCGGGAATAAGAGGCGATATCCATCTGTTCGTAATCGGTCCGTCCGCACCGCGCCTGATCCACAGCGGAGAGATCAAGCATCTTGTCGACACGGTAATGTTTCATTTTCCCGGCATCCGCGTCATAGGCAACAAGATAATAGTTTTCGTCATCCCAGGTAAGAAGCCAGGGGCTGACCTGATAGAATCTGCCGTCTTTGCGTAGCTGCATTTCTTTTCTGACATTCCAGTCGAAGTAGTGGAAACGGATCTGCCGGTTTTCTGCAATGGCAGAATGGATGACATCCACGCTGTAATAGATTTTTTCATTGCTGGTTTTGTTGCGGTCTGCAACGACAACCTGACGCTGTAGTTTTTTCGCATCGTTTTTACTGACAAGCTGTTCCAGTTTGCCAATCAGCTGCCGTGATTTCTTTGTGGTAATAAATTTGGAAGACTGTACCAGGTCGACAAGCAGTTTGACTTCCGGCAGCTCAAATGTGCGGTCTGCTATGCGGTAACCGGCATGCGCGCCTTCGGTCCGGATGATGTCATAACCATAATCACAAAGCGTCTGGATATCGTTATAGATGCTTTTACGCTCCGCCCGGATGCCGTTTGCCGCGAGATGGTCGATGATCTGTGGGGTAGTGACGGTATGGGTTTCATCCGTGTTCTGACGCAGATAATCCAGAAGGAATAACAGCTTTTGTTTTTGATTCACAGATTTGGGCATGACAGTTCTCCTCTTTCAAATAAAGCGAAAACCCGGCGGAAAAACCGCCGGGAATTACATTATCGTTTACACTTGGTTGCTGCTTCCACAAAACCACGGAACAGTGGATGTGGACGGTTTGGTCTGGATTTTAATTCCGGATGTGCCTGTGTGGCAATAAACCATGGGTGATCCGGGAGTTCGATCATTTCTACAATTCTTCCGTCCGGAGAAGTTCCGCAAAGTTTCATGCCATGCTCGGTGAGAGTGGCACGATAATCATTGTTTACTTCATAACGATGACGATGACGCTCGGAAATCTCAGTGGTTCCGTATACTTCATATGCTTTGGAATCCTTGTCCAGTACACAAGGATAAGCGCCGAGTCTTAAGGTACCGCCGATATCTTCTACACCGTCCTGGTCCGGCATCAGTGCAATGACCGGATGTGTTGTGTTCGGGTCAAGTTCGATACTGTGTGCATCGTTGAATCCGCATACGTGACGTGCAAATTCAATGATGGATACCTGCATGCCGAGGCAGAGACCAAGGTACGGAATCTTGTTCTCGCGGGCATAGCGTGCGGCAAGGATCATTCCCTCGACACCGCGCAGACCGAATCCGCCGGGAACAAGGATACCGTTTACATCACCCAGCACCTCATCTACATTGTCTACATTTAATTCTTCGGAGTCTACCCATTTGATGTCGATTGTTGCATGCTCTGGAATACCGCCGTGCTTTAAAGCTTCCACAACGGAAATGTAAGCATCGTGTAATGCGGTATATTTTCCGACCAGTGCAATCCGGACTTCCTTGTCCGGATGACGCAGATCATTGACCATGGACTTCCAGTCACTTAAATCCGGTTCCGGACAGTCAAGATTTAAACACTCACAGGCAATTTTCGCAAGATTTTCTTTTTCCATCGCCAGTGGAGCTTCATATAAATACTCAACATCCAGATTCTGCAGTACATGTGTGTTCGGAACATTACAAAACAGTGCGATCTTGTCCTTTAATCCCTGATCTAACGGCTGCTCGGAACGGCAGACGATGATATCCGGCTGGATACCCATACCCTGCAGTTCCTTGACACTTGCCTGGGTAGGCTTGGTCTTTAATTCCTGTGAGGCGCGCAGGTACGGAATCAGGGTAACGTGACAGAGAATCGCATTCTCATGTCCCACTTCGTGCTGGAACTGACGGATTGCTTCAAGGAAAGGCTGGCTTTCGATATCTCCGACGGTTCCGCCGACTTCTATAATTGCAATATGCATATCATCGGATGTGAAATTACGGTAAAAACGGCTCTTGATCTCGTTGGTAATATGCGGGATTACCTGTACGGTTCCTCCGCCATAATCTCCACGACGTTCTTTCTGCAGAACGGACCAGTAAACCTTACCGGTTGTCACATTGGAATTCTTTGTCAGACTTTCGTCGATGAAGCGCTCGTAGTGACCGAGATCCAGATCGGTTTCCGCTCCATCATCCGTTACGAACACTTCACCGTGCTGAATCGGGTTCATGGTTCCCGGATCAATGTTGATATATGGATCGAACTTCTGCATGGTGACTTTGTAGCCACGCGCTTTGAGCAGACGTCCTAAAGATGCAGCAGTGATACCTTTTCCAAGACCAGATACGACACCGCCAGTGACAAAGACGTATTTTACAGGCATAATTTTCCTCCTAAGTTTTTATCTAAACTACCATAGTTTAATATTATACAGCGGACAACGAAAATATTCCACACTTTTTTATAAAAAGTTTAGAAAGGATAGGAAAAGTTCTCGAACAAAATGTTGATTTTGCGTTTCTTATTACATATAATAAGGGTATTGATTACAAGAGATATACAAGTGGAGGGCTTATGGACAATCAGGCACCGAATAATTATAACAACGGAAACTATAACGGTGGCAATAATTATAATAACGGAAATAATGGAAACAACGGAAACAATGGTAATAACGGAAACAACGGTGGCAACAACGGAGGAAAGAAAGACAACCATAACGGACAGATGATCCTGGGATTTATCATGGTCACTCTGGTGGCACTCTTTTTCCTGTCATTTTTTGCCAACCGGTTTTCACAGATGAGTTCGAAGGAAACTACATACTCCGAATTCCTAAAACAGCTGGAAAAGAATAATGTCAAAACGGTGGAATTCAGCAATTATGAGATGGATTACACACTGGTGGACGATAAAAAACCATATGAGATAACATATTACACCGGAATTGTCAATGATCCGGATCTGATCACGACACTCAAGAGTGCAAAGACATCAGAGGGGAAAGCAATTGAAATTTCGGCATCCGTGCCGGACAATACTTCGGCATGGCTGGTAAACATTTTAAGCTTTATTATTCCGCTGGTACTGATCTGGATTCTTTTTGGATTCCTGATGCGCCGGATGGGCGGAGGAGCCATGGGGGTTGGAAAATCAACCGCCAAAGTATATGTGGAGAAAACAACCGGTGTGACATTTAAAGATGTAGCTGGACAGGACGAGGCAAAGGAATCCCTGCAGGAAGTGGTGGATTTTCTGCACAATCCGAAGAAATACAGCGATATCGGGGCAAAGCTCCCGAAGGGGGCACTTCTTGTCGGACCTCCTGGAACCGGTAAGACATTGCTGGCAAAAGCAGTTGCCGGAGAGGCAAAGGTTCCGTTTTTCTCCCTGGCAGGTTCTGATTTTGTGGAGATGTTCGTCGGCGTGGGTGCTTCCCGTGTGCGTGATCTGTTCAAGGAAGCGCAGAAGATGGCACCGTGTATTATTTTTATTGATGAGATCGATGCAATCGGTAAAAGCCGTGACAGCCGGTATGGCGGAGGCAATGATGAGCGTGAACAGACCTTAAACCAGCTGCTTGCGGAGATGGACGGATTTGATGCATCCAAAGGTATTTTAATTCTTGCGGCAACGAACCGTCCGGAAGTTCTGGATAAGGCACTGCTTCGTCCGGGACGCTTTGACCGTCGGATCATTGTTGACAAGCCGGATCTGAAAGGCCGTCTGGAAACTTTAAAAGTACATTCCAAGGATGTACACATGGATGAAACGGTAGATCTGGATGCACTGGCACTGGCTACTGCCGGTCTGGTGGGATCGGATCTTGCCAATATGATTAACGAGGCTGCCATCAATGCGGTAAAGAATGGACGAAAGTTTGTCAATCAGTCGGATCTGTTTGAAGCATTTGAACTTGTGGCTGTCGGTGGAAAAGAGAAAAAGGACCGTGTCATGAGTGATAAGGAGCGTAAGATTGTCTCTTATCACGAGGTAGGGCATGCACTTGTTTCGGCACTTCAGAAAAATACAGAGCCGGTTCAAAAGATTACTATCGTACCGCGTACCATGGGAGCATTGGGATACACGTTACAGACACCGGAAGAAGAAAAGTATTTAGAGACCAAAGATGAACTTCTTGCAAAGATTACGACCTTTATGGCAGGACGTGCAGCGGAGGTACTTGTATTCCACTCAGCGACCAGCGGTGCAGCAAATGATATTGAGAATGCAACAAAGATTGCGCGTGCCATGGTTACGATGTATGGTATGTCAGATACGTTTGGCATGATGTGTCTTGCTACGGTGGAAAACCAGTATCTGGATGGAAGAGCCGGTCTGATCTGCGGAGAAGATACCGCAGGACAGATTGATAAGGAAGTGCTTTCCATTATTAATAAAAGCTACGAGGATGCAATGCAGATGCTGACAGAAAATCGTGACATTTTGGATCATATCAGCGATTATCTGTACGAAAAGGAGACGATCACCGGCAAGGAATTCATGAAGATTTTCCGCGAAATGAAAGGACTTCCGCAGGAAGAAGATAAAGAGTCACTGATGCCGGATGACACAGCGGATGAGAAAAAAGCATCACAGGAACCGCGTGTGTTATCCAAAGAAAATAATGAAGCGAAAGACGACACTTCAATTGCAGAGGATAGCCAGTCCAAAGCTGCGATTGTGAGTGATGATATGTTTGAGGAATAATTCATGTTCGACTTTCAGGAAGAATTACGTAAACTCCCGGATCAACCGGGAGTTTATATTATGCATGACAAAACAGATGCGATCATATATATAGGAAAAGCAGTCAGCCTGCGCAAACGGGTGCGGCAGTATTTTCAGCCGAGTCATGATGAGGGCATCAAGAAAAAACAGATGGTGGAGCACATTGCACGGTTTGAGTATATTATTACCGATTCCGAGCTGGAGGCTTTGGTGCTGGAGTGCAATCTGATCAAAGAGCACACACCCAAATATAATACGATGCTGCGGGATGACAAGACGTACCCTTATATCCGGGTGACGGTGCAGGAAGATTTTCCGCGGGTTCTTTTTTCCCGCCAGGTAAAAAAAGATAAGTCTCGTTATTTTGGACCGTATACGAGTGCCGGTGCGGTAAAAGATACGATAGAGCTGATCAATAAACTTTATAAACTGCGCACCTGTAACCGTAAGCTTCCGAGAGATATCGGATTAGAACGTGCCTGCTTGAATTATCATATTCATCAGTGTGATGCTCCCTGTCAGGGGCATGTGGATAAAGAGACGTATGGAAAGCAGGTCAGTAAGGCACTGGAATTTTTAAATGGAAACTATGGACCGGTAATACGTGAATTAAAAGAAAACATGCAGAAGGCATCCGAGGAGATGGAGTTTGAGCGGGCGATCGAGTACCGTGAGCTGTTAAACAGTGTCAGCCAGATTGCCCAGAAACAGAAAATTACCAATACGGACGGAGAAGACAAAGATATCATTGCACTGGCGAGTGATGACCGGGATGCGGTGGTTCAGGTGTTTTTTATCCGCAGTGGAAAGATTATCGGAAGGGATCATTTTCATGTGCGTGTGGGATCAGAAGAAAGCACAGGGGATATTCTGGTAAATTTTGTGAAACAGTATTATTCTGGGACGCCGTTTGTCCCGCGGGAAATCATGCTCCAGGAAGCAATCGAAGACATTCCGGTGCTGGAAGAATGGCTGAGTGCCAAACGCGGGCGGAAAGTGACGATACGGATTCCGCAGAAAGGACTCAAAGAAAAGCTGGTGGAGCTGGCTGCGAAAAATGCACAGCTGGTTCTCAGTCAGGATAAAGAAAAGATCAAGAGAGAAGAAGGCCGCACCATCGGCGCGGTAAAAGAGATTGAACAGCTGCTTGGCATGAAAGACTTAAACCGTATGGAGGCTTACGATATTTCCAATATCAACGGATTTGAAACCGTCGGTTCCATGATTGTATATGAAAAGGGGCGGCCAAAGCGGAGCGATTACCGGAAATTTAAACTCCGTACGGTATCGGGACCGGATGATTACGCTTCCATGCATGAGGTCCTGACCCGGCGGTTTACGCACGGCATGCAGGAACAGAAAGAACTGGAAGAAAAAAATATGCCACAGGAAGTCGGAAGTTTTACACGCTTCCCGGATATCATTATGATGGATGGTGGACGCGGCCAGGTAAATATCTGTCTGCAGGTACTGGAAGAACTGGGACTGGATATTCCGGTCTGCGGTATGGTAAAGGATGACAATCACCGTACAAGGGGGCTGTATTTCCACAATGTGGAAATTCCGATTGACCGGCATGGAGAGGGATTTAAACTGATTACCCGGATTCAGGATGAAGCACACCGGTTTGCCATTGAGTATCACCGGTCTTTGCGTTCCAAGGCACAGGTACACTCCATTTTAGATGACATTGAGGGAATCGGACCGGCCAGAAGAAAGGCACTGATGCGCAGATTCCAGTCTATGGAAAATATGAAAAACGCATCTGTGGAGGAGTTGGCAGAAACCGACAGCATGAATCTGGCGGCTGCACAGAATGTATATGATACCCTGCATTCCGGACCGGCTTAGCAACTTGTGATATGGGAAGATTCATGGTACAATCTGTTTATAAAAAGGCAGTCCGGCACAGGTACTGCTTAATATGAGCCACAGGGGGAAATGAATATGTCAAATGGAAGTGTTAGTGTTGCAAAAGTTGCACAGGTTTTAAATCTGAAAAATTTTACGCCGGATATCAATCTGAAAAAATGTAAGATTATTTCCAGCGATGTGAATCGTCCGGCATTACAGCTGACCGGATATTTTGAACATTTCGAAGAATCAAGAATACAGATGATTGGAAATGTAGAATATACGTTTATCCAGCAGATGAGTGATGCGGAAAAGAAAACCCGTTATGATGCGTTTCTGAAGTTTGATATCCCATGTGTGATTTTCTGCCGCAGTCTGCAGCCAGATGAAATTTTCTTAGAAGAGGCAATAAAAAATGAAGTGCCGGTTCTTGGTACGGATCGTCCGACTTCTGAATTTATGGCAGAGCTGATCTATACACTGGGTGAAGAACTGGCACCCTGTATTACCGTTCACGGGGTTCTGGTCGATGTATATGGCGAGGGTCTCATGATTACAGGAGACAGTGGAATCGGAAAAAGCGAGGCGGCTCTGGAACTGATCCGCCGCGGACATCGTCTGGTTACGGATGATGTAGTGGAAATCCGCAAGATCAATGAACATACACTGATCGGAACTTCTCCGGAAGTGACCCGGCATTTTATTGAACTGCGGGGCATTGGCATCATAGATGTAAAGACTCTGTATGGTGTAGAGTGCGTCAAGGAAAAGCAGCAGATTGATCTGGTTATTAAACTGGAAGACTGGAAGAAAGATGCGGATTATGACCGCCTGGGACTGGAAGAAGAATATATCGAATATCTGGGCAATAAGGTAGTATGTCATTCCCTTCCAATCCGCCCGGGACGTAATCTGGCTGTTATCTGTGAGACTGCGGCTGTCAACCACAGACAGAAGAAGATGGGCTACAATGCGGCACAGGAATTGTATCGCAGAGTCCAGGCAAATATGACAAAAAGTGACGATGAAGAATAGACGAGAGTAAATGAGGAGATGTAAGAAATCATGGAAAAGAAGAATGCGTGGGAGAAATACCCGGAAGGAACCAAAAGACAGGATGTATTTACATTTGCGGAAGAATACCGTAAGTTTATATCTTCCTGCAAGACCGAGCGCGAGTGTGCAGCGGAATTATACCGGCAGGCAAAGGAAAACGGATTTGCAGATCTGAGTGAAAAGATCGCGCAGAATGCAAAATTAAAAGCCGGAGACCGCATTGTTGCCAATAATATGGGAAAGGGTCTGGCTCTGTTTGTGATCGGCGAAAAAGACATCGAGGAAGGAATGAACATTCTCGGCGCACATATTGATTCCCCACGTATGGATTTAAAACAGGTACCGTTATATGAAGATACGGAGATGGCACTGTTAGATACGCATTATTATGGAGGTGTGAAGAAATACCAGTGGGTGACACTTCCACTTGCACTGCACGGTGTAATCTGTAAAAAAGACGGCACAACGGTTACGGTCAATATCGGAGAAAAACCGGAAGATCCTGTTTTTGGCGTGAGTGATCTGCTGATTCATTTAGCGGGAGAACAGATGGAGAAAAAGGCATCCAAGGTGATCGAAGGAGAAAACCTTGATCTGCTTGTCGGAAGTATTCCGGCAGCAAGTGATGATGAAAAAGAGAAAAAAGAGATGAAAGACCGCGTAAAGGCAAATATTTTAAATATTCTGTCCAAAGAGTACGGTGTGGACGAGGAAGATTTTCTGTCTGCGGAGATTGAAGTTGTCCCGGCAGGGGCTGCCAGAGATTACGGCTTTGACCGCAGCATGATCATGGGATACGGACATGACGACAGAGTGTGTGCTTATCCGTCTTTTGCGGCAATGCTTGAGATTGAAAAGCCACAGCATACCAGCGTATGTCTTCTGGTAGACAAAGAGGAGATCGGAAGTGTCGGTGCATCCGGCATGCAGTCCCATTTCTTTGAGGACAGTGTGGCAGAGATTATCAATCTGCTTGGGGAATACAGCGAATTGAAAGTGCGCAGAGCGCTGCATAATTCCAGAGTGCTTTCTTCCGATGTATCTGCGGCATTTGATCCGAATTATCCGTCTGTGATGGAAAAACGTAACTGTGCTTACTTTGGAAAGGGACTTGTCCTGAACAAATATACAGGAGCCAGAGGAAAATCAGGTTCCAATGATGCAAATGCAGAGTATATTGCAAGACTGCGCAGAATTTTTGATGATAATGATGTATCGTTCCAGACATCAGAACTTGGAAAAGTAGATCAGGGAGGCGGCGGAACCATCGCATATATTCTTGCAAATTATGGCATGAATGTTATTGACAGCGGAGTTGCCGTACTGAATATGCATGCACCATGGGAAATCATCAGCAAAGTGGATCTGTATGAGGCATTGCACGGCTATGTGGCTTTCCTGAAGGAGGCATAATGGATCAGTGGCTTGAAGAAATCAGGGCGGCATTGCCTGAGCTGGTCGTATATCAGCAGGAACCGATGAAAAAACACACGACATTTCGCGTGGGAGGTCCTGCGGATCTTTACGTGTGTCCAAAGAAACAGGAACTTCCGGTAATTCTTGGCCTGGCGAAAAAGAAAGGGCTTGCAGTGACCGTGATCGGAAACGGAAGTAATCTTCTGGTTGGAGACAAAGGAATCCGTGGACTTGTTATTGAAGTCGGGGCACAGATGAATGCGGTGGAAGTGCAGGAAAATATCCTGCGTGCGCAGGCAGGTGCCCTGCTTTCCCAGGTGGCTGCAAAAGCGGCAGCTGCAGGTCTGGGCGGCATGGAATTTGCTGCCGGAATTCCGGGAAGCATGGGCGGTGCAGTGACCATGAATGCGGGTGCCTATGGCGGAGAAATGAAAGATGTCATCCAGCAGGTGACAGTGCTTACCCCGGAGTGTGAGCAAAAGGTACTCTTACGGGAGGAACTGGATCTGTCCTACCGGCACAGCTGTATTCCAAAGAATCATTTTCTGGTACTGGAGGCAGAGTTGTCCCTGACGCCGGCACCGGAGCAGGAGATCCGTGCAAAGATGGCAGAACTCAGGGAAAAACGTGTGGAGAAGCAGCCGCTGGAGTATCCAAGTGCAGGCAGTACGTTTAAGCGTCCGGAAGGCTATTTTGCAGGAAAACTGATTATGGATGCCGGGCTGAGAGGCTATGCAGTGGGGGATGCCCAGGTTTCCGAAAAACACTGCGGATTTGTGATAAACAGAGGAAATGCCACCGCAGCAGAGATTTTGCAGCTGATGAAAGATGTACAGGAACGTGTGAAAAAACAGTCTGGTGTGACACTTGAACCGGAAGTGAAAATGATAGGAGAGTTCTAGATGAGATTTGTAATTGTGACGGGCATGTCAGGAGCCGGAAAAAGTACAGCAATGAAAATGATGGAAGATATGGGATTCTTTTGTATCGATAATCTTCCGATTCCGCTTCTGGATAAACTTGTGGATTTTGCAACAAATTTTGATACGCAGATGAAAAATGTGGCGATCGGAATTGATGCGCGGAGCGGTGAAAATCTGGATAAAGTGCAGGATATGCTGGAAATTTTAAAAAGTAAGGATGTCCAGTATGAAGTGCTGTTTCTGGATGCAGAGGATGCGGTTCTTGTAAAACGCTATAAAGAGACCCGAAGAAGCCATCCGCTGGCACAGGGAGAGCGTGTGGATAAGGGAATCATGCGGGAACGTCAGAAAATGGAATTTCTGAAAAAAGAAGCGGATTATATTATCGACACCAGCCGTCTGCTTACGAGAGAATTAAAAACAGAACTGGAAAAGATCTTTGTGCAGGATGAAGAATTTAACAGTATGTATGTTACGATCCTTTCTTTTGGATTCAAGTATGGAATTCCGGCAGATTCTGATATCGTCATGGATGTGCGGTTTCTGCCAAATCCGTATTATGTGGAAGAACTTCGTCCAAAGACAGGAAATGATGTGGAAATCCAGCAGTATGTCATGAAATATGATGAGGCAAAGATCTTTTTAAACAAGCTGGAAGATATGGTAACATTTCTGATTCCACACTATATTTCTGAGGGCAAGAATCAGCTGGTAATTTCCATCGGATGCACCGGAGGGAAACATCGTTCCGTCACACTTGCCAATGAATTGTACAAGCGTCTGAGTCAGAAAAAAAACCGGGAATACGGATTGAAAATTGAACATCGCGATATCGGGAAAGATGCGCTGAGAGGAAAATAGGATGTCGTTTTCGAGTGAAGTAAAAGAGGAACTGGCAAAACAGTTCGGACGGAGCAGACATTGCCAGATCGCAGAACTGGCAGGAATACTGGAACTGGAAGGCATGCTGGATGAAGAGGGAAAGCTTGTAGTTTCCAACGAAAATTCTTTGCTGCAGACAAAATATGGTCTGCTGTTGCAAAAAATATTTGGAGAGAAACAGGAGGTTTTACAGATCATGCAGACACTGCACTGGGATCAGGAACCGTACCGGTCCCGGAAAATAAATCACCGGAGAGCGGATGGGATGCTGGTGCAGCAGACATGCTGTAAGAGAGCATTTATCCGTGGAGCATTTATGGCAGCGGGATCGATCAGTGATCCGAATAAATCCTATCATTTTGAAATTGTCTGCCATACGCTTGAACAGGCACAGCAGCTGAAAGAACTGATGGAATTTTTTGAGACGGAGCCTAAGATTGTAGAACGCAAAGAGCGTATGGTGGTTTACCTGAAAGAAGGTTCACAGATTGTGGATCTGCTGAATGTCATGGAAGCTTATGTATCTTTGATGAATCTGGAAAATGTAAGAATTTTAAAGGAGATGCGCAATTCTGTTAACCGCAAGGTAAACTGTGAGACTGCAAATATCAACAAAACGGTGAATGCAGCAGTGAAACAAATGGAAGATATCAAGAGGATCCGGGATACCATAGGGTTTGACAACATTCCAGAACCGCTGGCGGAGATTGCACAGGCACGTCTGGATTATCCCGAGGCAACTTTAAAGGAACTGGGAACTTATCTTGATCCACCGGTCGGAAAATCTGGTGTGAATCACAGATTACGGAAACTTGCCGCAATTGCAGAAAATCTTATATAAAGGGGAACTACGTATGAGCCAGAAGCTATTATTTATTTTTAATCCGCATGCAGGAAAAGGACAGATTAAAAATCATCTTGTAGATATTGTGGACATGATGGTGAAGGCAGGATTTGACGTGACAATTTATACCACACAGGCACAGGCAGATGCGACGCGCAAGGTGGTGGAAGAGGGTGCGGGATATGATCGTATTGTCTGCAGCGGAGGTGACGGAACACTTGATGAAGTGATGACCGGGCTGATGCAGGCGAAGCTGCATATTCCGATTGGATATATTCCTGCCGGAAGTACAAACGACTTTGCCAATTCTCTCGGAATCCCGAAGGAGATGCTAAAGGCAGCGGAGCGGGCGGTTGGACAAAACAGATTTCCATGCGATATCGGAGATTTCAATTCGGATACCTTTGTCTATGTAGCAGCGTTTGGTCTGTTTACAGAGGTTTCCTATAAGACATCCCAGCAGCTGAAAAATATTTTCGGGCACGTGGCGTATATTATGGAGGGTGTCAAACAGCTCCGGGACATTCCATCGTTCCGTATGCAGGTGGAATATGACGGAAAAGTGTTTCAGGATGAATTTATATACGGAATGGTTACTAATTCCGTTTCTGTCGGGGGCTTTAAGGGAATGACCGGAAATGATGTAAAACTTGATGACGGTCTGTTTGAAGTGACTTTGATCCGCAATCCGAAGAATCCGATTGAGCTGAATGAAATCCTTGCCTGCCTGACAAATATGATTGATGATTCGGATCTGATTTATTCGTTTAAAACCGATGCCGTACACATTACGGCGAAGGAAGAAGTATCGTGGACACTCGATGGTGAATTCGGCGGAGCACACCGGGAAGTAGTCATCCGAAATTTGAAGCAGAGAGTTGAAATATTTTGTTAAAAAATTAACTTTATTTTTTGGGAAAAGTGTACTATAATCTAGGTAACTTATGATTAGGAGGAAATACAAATGTTAGTATCTGCAACAGAAATGCTGAAAAAAGCAAAAGCAGGCCACTATGCAGTTGGTCAGTTCAATATCAATAACCTGGAGTGGACAAAGTCCATTCTTCTTACCGCACAGGAATTAAAGAGCCCTGTAATCCTTGGTGTATCTGAGGGTGCTGGTAAGTATATGACTGGTTTCAAGACCGTAGCAGCTATGGTTAAGGCTATGGATGAGGAGCTTGGAATCACAGTTCCTGTAGCACTTCACTTAGATCATGGAACATACGAAGGATGCTACAAGTGTATCAAGGCTGGTTTCACATCTATCATGTTCGACGGATCTCATTATCCATTCGAGGAGAACCTTGCAAAGTCTACAGAGTTAGTTAATGTAGCACATAACTTAGGTCTTTCTATCGAGTGTGAAGTTGGTTCCATCGGTGGTGAAGAAGATGGTGTTGTTGGTATGGGCGAGTGCGCAGATCCAGACGAGTGCAAGACAATTGCAGATCTTGGTGTTGATATGCTGGCTGCTGGTATCGGTAATATCCATGGTAAATATCCTGCAAACTGGCAGGGATTAAGCTTCGAGACTCTTGATGCAATCCAGGCAAAGACTGGTGTTATGCCATTAGTTCTTCACGGTGGTACAGGTATCCCTGCAGATATGATCAAGAAAGCAATCTCTCTTGGCGTATCTAAGATCAATGTAAATACAGAGTGCCAGTTATCTTTCGCAGATGCTACACGTAAATACATCGAGGCTGGTAAGGACTTAGAGGGCAAAGGATTTGATCCTCGTAAGCTTCTTGCTCCTGGTGCAGATGCTATCAAAGCTACTGTTAAGGAGAAAATGGAACTGTTCGGTTCTGTTGGAAAAGCTGAATAATAGAACATGTACATATCCCAAGGCAAAGATAATTAGTCTCAAGGGGCAAAAATCTTTAGTCTAGGGAGTAGCAAAAAAGCGAGAACACAAGACCTTGTAGGGCGGAGAAATCCGTTCTATGGGGTCTTTTTCTTTTTGCAAATAAGTATGGAGAAAGCCTTGAAAATAAGGAAAACAAGAGAAACGCAAGAAAAGCAAATGAGTAACCGAAGCCCTCGAAGGAAGCTCTTAGGATGACTTGGGAATAAAATCGGGAGAGACGAAAGAGTTTTGCCTTTTGAGGATAAATGGTGCTGACCCTGTATATGGAGATTTTATTTTTGGCAAAAACCGTTTTTGGGGATGCCCTAAAATCAAGGCTTCCGAGGGTTCACATTTTGGCGTTTTCCACAAAAACATCAAATTTGGCATTTTTGCCAAAAACAGAAGCTCATTTTTGGCATTTTCAAGTTCTTGTAGTTTCCTTGGAAAGAAAAGGTGGAATTTCATGAGAAAAAAGAATTTCAAAGGAGCAAAAGTTTCAAAGAGAGTAGTTGCAAAGTGTGAAGGAGTGTGTAGAACTTATGATGCAATTCAATATGCCTATGCCAATCTTTTATCGGAAACGGAAGAGATAAGGTCGTTCCAAGTCAATGTATTGTTGCAAGGATTAGTAGAAGGTGAGTATACATCTGATTTTGTTATAACCAAAGCCGACGGAAATCTAATGGTAAGGGAATGTGTGAGTAGAAAGTATCTTACAAAGCCAATGACAACAAAGCTTTTAGATGCAAGTAGAAATTATTGGAAATCCCATGGTGTGGGTGATTGGGGCATTGTGATAGAAGAGGTGTAGGTTATGAACAAAGAAAAGTTGAGAAAAGGAATGCTTCTAAGAGAAAAAAGTGGAGAGGATGGGAAAATATATCGGTTGTTGGATTTAAAAGAAAAAGTGCTTGTGATTGATTGTGTAAAAAAGACCATGCCGGTATGGAAAACATATGAAGAATTATCTCATTATGTGGAAAAAGAAGATGTCAAAGCAGAGTCAATCGATTTAATGGAAGAAATGGAAGGAGCAGCAAGAAAAATAGCATATCAGAGATACAACATAATTTCGGGGATCCTTCCATTTCTTTCTGAAGAAGGTATGAGGACGGAAGCAATTAAAAGGATTTCAGAAAGGTATGGTATTTCAAAGCAGACGGTTAGAAGTTACTTGTGTGAATATCTTGTCACCATGGATGTCAGAAGTCTTGCACCAGCTAACAGGAAAGTGGAGAAGAAACTTAGTGTGGATGAAAAGAATATGCGGAAGTCTCTGAACAAGTGGTATTACACAACAAAGAAACGGACACTCAAAAATGTATATACTTTGATGTTACAGAATTATTATTGCAAAGCAGATGGCACATTAAAAGAGCAATATCCTTCTTACTATCAGTTTCGTTACTTTTACCGGAAATACAACAAGAAGGAAACAGAATATATCAGCAGGAACGGATTATCCTATTACCAGAGAAATCAAAGACCATTGGTTGGAAATGGTGTGCAGGCATTTGCACCAACAATCGGAATGGGGATGCTGGATGCAACGATATGTGATATTTACCTTGTCAATGAGAGTGGAGGATTGGTTGGAAGACCTATCCTGACCTTATGTGTGGATGCATATTCTGGAGTAATCTGTGGCTATTCGCTTTCATGGGAAGGTGGCATTTATTCCCTGCGGGACCTTATGCTCAATGTGATTACGGATAAAGTAAAGCATTGCAGGAAATATGGCATTGAAATAAAGGAAGAGCAATGGCCATCCAGACAATTACCTTTGAAATTAGTGACAGACCAGGGAAGTGAGTATAAGGGAGAAAATTTTGCTCAGATAACAGACCTTGGGGTGGAGCTTATCAATCTAAAATCTTATAGGGCAGATGAGAAAGGTCCTGTGGAACAATGCTTTAATGCACTGCAAAATTATTTCAAGCCAATCCTAAAGGGAAAAGGTGTGATAGAAACAGATTTTCAGGAAAGGGGTGTACATGACTATAGAAAAGATGCCTGTCTTACAATGAATGATTTTGAAAAGGTTATCCTGCATTGTATTATTTTCTATAATTCAAGCAGAGTACTGGATAGATTTCCATATACAGAAGAGATGCTAAAGGATGAGGTAAAGCCTATTCCCTGTTATGTGTGGAAATGGGCCTGTGACAACCTTGGAGCAAATTTCATGGATGTAACAGGAGAAAGGCTGATACAGGTACTTCTTCCAAGAACAATAGGAAAATTCAGCAGATATGGGCTTTCAGCAAATGGAATGCATTATCACAATCCATTGTTTAAGGAAGAATATCTGCAAGGCAGGGAATGTACCATTGCATATGATATGGATAGTTCAAATCATGTCTGGCTTATAGAAAATGGTGCATATATACAATTTGATTTGATTGAGAGTAGATACAAGGATAGAGGTCTGGAAGAGGTATCACTTATGAAAACAAAGCAGAGGCATCTAGTGAAAGCAGAAGAGAAACAAAAGACACAGGCAGAGGTGGATTTGGCAAAAGCAATTGGAGTGATTGCAGAATCTTCTGCGGAGTGTTTGCATCCATCCATAAAGGGTATTAGAAATAACAGGAAGAGAGAGCAGATAAGGACACACAAAAATCATGTGAAAGAGGTGGAATCAAATGTATAAGAGTGAATGGAATGTCATGGAGAAATTAGAACCTATGATAACAGGAGAGGCATTGCGGGAAAGAATGACAGTACATCCAATCTATGAGAAAGAAATCAAGAGTGAGAGCCAAGCGGTAAGGTTGATGCATTTGAGTGATATCAGCTCTTTTTATCTTCCATCTGATATGAGTGTGGAGATATATACAAAGTTGTATCTTGCCATGATGAAATCCATGCAGAAGAAAGAGAGCAAGCTTGCGGTCATACAGAGAAATGTCAATGCAAAAAATCTGAGGGCAGAAGTGAATGAAACAGGAATATCCTTTGATGGGGTATTGGGTGGAAGTGATAGTTTCAGCATTATAGGATGTAGTGGAATTGGAAAGACAACAGCTTTATCAAAAGCAATCCAGTTAATGGGTGGAGACAAGGTGATTGAAATGGAAAATCCATATAGTAAGATAATCCCTGTTATCAATGTGCAGTGTCCTTTTGACTGTTCTGCAAAGAGTATGTTGTTTGCCATTTTGCAGAAGATAGATACTGCTATAGGTAGTAATTATTATGAGGGAACAGTAAGGAGCAGAAGCAATATCAATACTTTGTTAATATCCACTTCTCAGGTGTTGCTTAACCATGTTGCAGTTCTGTGTATTGATGAGATTCAGAATCTAATCAAGCATAGGGCGGGGATGCAATTGGTATCTATGCTGACAGAGTTGTTGAATGAGAGTGGCATAAGTATTGTATTTGTCGGAACACCAGAGATAGAGCCATTTTTTGAGAGTGTAGATTATCTTGCCAGAAGAACTTTGGGACTCACTTATGGAAGATGTGCATATAATCACTATTTTAAGATATTCTGCAAAGAGTTATGGAATTTTCAATATGTGAGCAAGGAAAGTAAACTTACGGATGAAATTATAAATTGGATGTATCAGCATTCGGCAGGGACACTTTCCCATGTGATATTTTTATTTCAGACTGCACAGGAGATGAGCATTTTGGATGGAAGAGAATGTGTGGATTTGAATGTTTTGGAAGATGCCTACCAGAGAATGAGGATGCTTCATTTGCATATACAACCAGAAGTGAGAATAAAGAAAACAGCTTCTAAAAGAAAAAAGGAAACAACACTATCTTTGGAGAACTACCAGATTCAGGAAAAAGAAAAATCAAATGAAGAGATAAAAAAAGAGGGCAGTGACATGATCCTGGAAAATCTGGGTGAAATAGGCGATGAGGAATGGTCTTTTTGTGATATGGCGAAAATTGCAAAGAAAAATCATCGGAACATTTTGGATTTATTGCAAGGAAAGATATCTGTAACAGAAATTGAAGTATAAGAGGTGGGATTATGAGTATTGTATATTTTCCGAAGATATATCCAGATGAACTGGTGTCAAGCGTACTAGCTAGGTATTATGCACAGAGTGGATATGTCACTTATAAAAATGCTGATAAAGATATATTTATGAGTGGATATCGAAAGATAGATAAGGAATTTGTTAAAAATGTAAGACCAGAGGTGATACAACAGTTGACAAAACAAATGACATTCGATGAAGTATTGGAAAAGCATACTATGTATCCATATTATGGGAGATTTTTAGATAAGGACCGGAGAGATGCAGCATATGAAGCATTAAGGAATAATAATGGAGATTTTTCAAAGTTGTTCGGAAGCAACAGTACAAAGAAAACAGGAACAAGATATATGCGTTATTGCCCATTGTGTGCCAAGAGTGACAGGGAAGAATATGGAGAAACATATTGGCATCGGCTACCTCAGATAAAAAACATACATGTATGTCATGTTCATGGATGCTTTTTTGAAAACAGTGAAATCCCAATGACATCAAAAGCAGAAGCAAAAATAAAAATGGCAGAAGAATGTATTCCGGAAATTTATGATGTGACTTATAGCAAGAATCCAGTCCAGATAAAATTAGCACAATATATTGCTACTGTGTTTGAAAGTCCGATTGACAGAAAGCAAAAAGTTTCTGTTGACAAATTTTTAAGGCACAGAATGAGTGGAACTCAATATCTGTCAGCGAGAGGAGAATATTGTTATTATTCTAAGTTATGCGCAGACTTGCAAAGCTTTTACAACGAAGTGGAAGAAATAGAAAATATTACACAAGCCAGAATACAAAGACTTATGAGTGGAGATTATAGAGCTCTTGAAGTAGTTTGTATGGTTGCTATGATGCTTGGTATAGGTGAAGAAGAATTTATGACAATGCATGTGCCACGGCAATCTTCAGAAAAACAATTTGATGAAACAGTTAAGAAGCTAATGGATAAAGGAATGTGTATGGCAGAGGTGGCAAGAAAGATGAATGCAGACCCATCATTGGTGCGGATGTCAGTAACTATTACACAAAGGGAAAAGGCAAAAGGATGGAGGGGTGGTGCCATTGATAATCATAATCATATGAAAGACTGGGATAAGCTTGATGAACAAAAATATGAAGATGTAAAAAATATAATTGAAGAATTGCATGGCTGTGGGGGAACAAGACCAGTAAAGGTTTCCTATTATGCTGTAGGTAAAAGGATTGGTATATCTGGATATCAATTGGCAAGAATGAAGAAATGTAATGGTGTTATAGCGGATAATATAGAACCGGCAGAAAAACACAATGCAAGAAAAGTGATATGGGCATTGGATAAGTTACATGAGAAAAATATGCCAATTGTGTTATGGAGATTGCATGACTTGGTGAAGTTGGAACGGAAAGAACTTATAGAAGCTATTCCATACATAAAACAGTTGAAACCGGAGATGGTGGAGACTATAAAGGGCTTGCTTTATGTTGGGAATGAATAGCGATATATTTGATTGGATGAAATGGTATGTGCTTATTATACAAAAAGTAATAAGTTGTATAAGAGAAAAATTATAAAAAGTGCACAAAAAACATTGACAAGATATCTTCTGTGAGGTATTATAAATATATAAAGCATATGAGCTTTCACAATAAGTCTTGAAACATAAGAGATATTACAATAGGTAAGTTATAATGTATACTCCATAAATTGTCATGGATGCTATCATTATGACAGTATGAAAAGAAAATACATGCATGATCAGAAAATATCCTTTGGGATATTTTCTGATCGTGTACAGTGATAATTTTCGATTAGTGTACTTATTGTAGTGTCTCTTTTTATTTTTATGAAAATGGAGTAAACAAGTAATGGGAATTAAAGGCGAAAGAGTAAAAAAGGATGCTGCTATAATTAGAGAGATTTTTTATAAAGATGGATATGCATGTAAAACAGTAGAGGAATACCAGTATGATACTTATATTTTGGACAACAAGACAAATGAGCAAGTGCTGGATGGAATGTTAAATACAGAAGGAATCCAATTATGCATTAGTCCTACTGGTTCTGGAAAAACTGCATCTTTTCTTATGAGAGCAAGAGAATTGGTTGCAGGAAGACAGGATATCATGGTGGTTTTTGCAGTTCCAACCAGAACAGTAGCGATACAGGTTGGAAATGAAAAAGATGTAAGCAGATTTATCGGTGGAGATGACCTTGACAAGAGTGCAAATATTATATGCTGTACATATGAGAAAGTGAATGATGTAAAAAGCTGGATACTCCATCTGAGAAATGAGTTGGGGGTAAATAAAAAATGTATTCTTATCATTGATGAGTGCCACAATCTTGCAAATCAGCAGTTGTTTAGAAAAGATGGTATCAGAACCATGATTCATGCAATTGAGAAGAAGGTGTTCCAGAACACCATACTTATCACTGCAACACCATATGCCATGGCTCTTTTTCACTATAACAGAATTATAGAGTTCATGAGCAAGCGAAAGAAGCCGGCAATGGACAAATTGAAAATCCTGTTTGTAGATGATGCATTGGAATATATTAAGACTATCAATCTCTCAAAGGTATTTCCAATTATTCTTTTGAACAGTAAGAAAAAGATAGACTATCTGATGAAAAGTCTGGATGAAGGAATTGTAAAGCTTACAAATGAAGATAAAGAGACTGTGGTTTATCAGGATATTGCAGAAAATTCAAAGATAGACAATAAAGAACTCAAGGGAATACTAAGCACATCAGTTATCGGTGAGGGTGTTAATATTGTTGATTATCCAGATAATGCACAGATGTTTGTTGCGGTAACAGACAGAAATATAAGTGTTGACCTGATAGAGCAGTTTTTAAACAGAGCAAGAAGAACAGCAACAAAGTCCATCCAGTGTGCAACAATCATACTTCCTAAGATGAAGGAAGCACAAGTGGATATATCAGATGCTAATAGAATAGTGTGTAGTTTGAAACAGGTAGAAACAGTAAATGATGTTATCCTTGTTTCTGATACAGACAAGCTGGATTCTTTAAATGATGGCGTTTATAAGGTAAGCATTGAAGTGGGAAGAAAGACATTGGAAGACCATATGTTTGTGGAAACATGTGGAAGTACCTATGACAATGTCTATTGTAAGGATAGAAAACCATTGATGTTTCAAAATATTCCTTTCAAAAGTGTCACAGATATTGTTTCTGATAATTATAAGAAGATAATGTGTTTCCAGGATATCATGCAAAAGAAATTGGATATATTAAATGCCATAAGAGCTGAGGAAGAAATGGTGAATGGAGACTATGCTATGTGGCAGATAGAATTGATGGACCAGAAATTGATGGCACAGGTTACAAGAGCTGCAATAGATTCCATGGAAGAACTGAAGGAATGTTTAAGCTATGAGAACGGAAAGATAGTTGTAGATAAAAGAATACTATTTCTTTTGAGTTATCAGATGTTTCAGAGACAATATTTTTATAGTACCCAGGAACTTAAAAAAGAACTGGAGCAGAGAATGGGATTGCCAGTTGATATTATTGAGGGTGAGACCAAAAAAGTAATGCATAAGAAGATGGAAACAGATAATATCTGGGAAGGGCTTACAGAGGATATAAGGCAAAGTGTTGCCTGTGATGATGCTTATTTTGATTCCCTTATGTATGAGCATTTCAGTGTCTATGTTCATACACCAGATGGAAATGAAATGGTAAGCCAGATAAGGGAGCAGGGAATCATAACTGTGCTTGCAGAAGAACTTCAAAAGGCTGGTGTGCCTAAAGGGGTGTGCCTTGGTATACTGAAGAACAGCCAAAAGAAGGCAAAGGTTACAAAGTATAAGAATGCATGTAAGGTCATTATCAATAATCAGATGTTGGACAGAATGAAGTATACAGATATCAGCAGTATTCCATTGTATAGTAAACAGTTGAAAGATAAGTTACAGGTGGTGATTTATTGTCTGCTTACTACCAGAAAGCAGACTTGTTATAAACTTACCAAGCAACTTACAGAAGATGTGATAGCTGCATATAAAAGAGCATTTCCATCAAGTAAAAAGTTGCCAACCCAAAGACAGGTAATGAGTAAGCTGAAACAGATGTATAAGCCCAAAGGAAAAGACAGTATCAGAAATGAATTGTATTTAAAGGAAGATGAAATCTTTAAGTTGATAAAATCTGATTTTAAATAAAAGTGGCATCTAAAGAAGAAAAGAGTAGCCTCCTTTTCCTTTTAGAAGCAACTTCTTTTTATACAAAAGAGGAGTTTTATATATGCATAATTTTATAGGAAAAATCAAGATAAAAGTGCTTTAAATCCAGTAAAATCAATGCTTTAGAGAACTTTTGCCGTAGACAAGAACTTGTCTACAGAAGTTTTAAGGACAGGAGGATAAATTATGATAGATGAAGCAACCATTCAATCAGCAAAAGATGTGGATATAAACAAAATATTAGACAATTTTAGTTGGGAGAGATGTCGGGATAACATCAATATGATGCATTGTCCATCACCGGAACACAGAGATTCTTCCCCAAGCTGCTCATACAATAAGAGAAACAATACAGTGCACTGTTTTGGATGTGGCAAGACCTTTGACACTATAGGCCTCTATCAGGCATTGTGTGAGAAGGTGGATGGCAGAAGAGTTACCTTTCCTAAAGCAGTAGCAGAAGTGTTGGGACTTGATGATATGGAAATTTCATTCATGCAGTCAGGAACTACAAGTACAGGTTCTAAAACAAGCAGTTCCAACAATATATTTTCAAGTGTGGTCAACAACAGCAGACCACTCACAGGATATGAACTTAATTATCTGCATGAAAGAGGAATCATGCTATATGATTCTTATGTGTATGAAGGAAAGATATACACCAAGCAAAGCATTGACAAGGTACTTAAAAGTGAAACTGATGCACAGAAGATGCAGGAGTTAAATGCAATTCAGAGTAATGGAAAATTCTTTCCGGGGATTGCACCTATCTTAAAAAAGAACAGAATACAGATAAAACATAATTACTGGCAGGGAGTTAACAGTATTATTTATCTGATTGATTATGATTTTGACAATGACTATGATTTGCAGCAATATGCACAGTTTCTGTCAAATACAGAAAGACATATGGGAATCCAGAAAACACTTGATAAGGCACATGAGAAAAAGGCTCTTGGAAAAACAGATTTTACATGGATTGCAGAGGGTATAAATAATAAGAATCATAAGGTATATGTATGTGAAGGAATGGAAGATGCACTTTCTTATGTGCAGAATGGTGAAAGAGCAGTGAGTCTTAACAGTATTTCCAATCTGACTTCCTTTACACAGTTTCTGGCAAAGAACTATTGTCAGTTGAAAAAATGGGAATTTGTCATTTCCTTTGACCATGATAATGCAGGGATGCAGGCAACAGAAAATCTGGAACAATTCTTCTATGTTTATAATGCACTAAATCCAAATAAAAAATATACATATGCTGTCTGCAAATATCCAGATACATTCCATGACATCAATGATTACTGGAAAGATAAATTGTCAAAAGGGTAAGGAAAATAAAAACGGCGATCGCCGTTTTTATTTTGCACACATTCAGGTCTGGTCATTTCTATTGTTTTCAGTTATAAAAATTTTCCTTCCATCTATAATATAACATCAATGCAAAGACTTGTTACAAGTCAAAACAAAAATCAGGTTGAAACAAAAGATACAGGTTGTTCTGGTTGTTTACAGGATGCATTGACAGGTTACTAAGGGAGTGGCAGATGCCACATAATTTACAGTGCCAAAGGCACAGGAAGGAGAATTTTTATGCAGGGAAAATTAAAAAGAGAGGATTGTATGTCATTTGATGGTTTTATTGCATATATCAGACTTGGCATACAGCAAAGTGTAGGAAATGGATGCAATGTAGTAGTAAAAGAGTTTACAAAGAACAATGGGACAACCCAGCAGGGGCTTATTGTTCTTGAACCAGAAAGTAATATCTCACCAACCATATACCTTGACAATTATTATCAGACCTATGTGATGGGAGAGAATCTGGAAAAGATTGAATCTGAGATTCTGGAAATCTACAGAAAAAACCGGAGGGAAAATAAGATGGATGTTTCATTTTTTACAGAGTGGGAAAATGCCAGACAGAGGATAATCTTTAGGATGGTAAACTATAATGCAAACAAAGAACTGTTAAATGGGGTGCCTCACCGCAGAATCCTTGATTTGGCAGTTGTCTATCATTGTCTTGTAGAGAGTACCCCGGAAGCAGATGCCACCATTCTTATCCATAATTACCATATGGAATCATGGAAGGTTACAGAAGATGTATTATACCATGCTGCATTGGAGAATACACCATGTCTGCAGAAAGCATGTGTGGTAAACATGGAGCAGGTTTGTCGAAGCATGATTTCAGAAAAGGATTCTGATTTAGCTGTTGCCAAAAGTATAAACATTCTGACAAATACAAACAGAACAAATGGTGCAGGGGTAATCCTTTATCCAAATGTGTTGAAGGAGTTTGCAGAGGAGATGGGACATGATTTTTATATCATCCCATCAAGCATCCATGAGACAATCCTTCTGCCAATGTTAGGTGATGATTGGGAAGCCCTCTCCCAGATGGTAAAGGAAGTGAATGCAACACAGCTTGCACCGGAAGAAGTGCTTTCTGACCATGTATATGAATACAGGAGAAACAAAAATGTGGTAAGCATGAGAGGAGAATCATTATGCCTGTCAGATTTATGGTAGAAGCAGAGGAGAATGAGCTATGAACAAGATTATTCTGAAAGGAAGGCTTACCAACAATGTGTCAATATCATATGGTAATGATGATAATCACACTGCTTTCTGTAAATGGAATATGGCAGTAGATGATAGGTCATGGAAACAGGATGGCTCTTATCACACTGATTTTATACCATGTTTTGCAGTTGGCAGAACAGCAGAGATAGCAGATGCAAACCTCTGTAAAGGCAAGGAAGTATTGCTTTATGGCAAGATGCAGAGTGGAAGTTATATGAACAAGGATGGCAAAAAGGTATATACCTTACAGATGCGGGTGGATGAGATTGAGTTTTGTGGAAAGAAATCTGAATCCAGAATGCCATATGAAGATGATTTCATGAATATGCCGAATTGCCCCGATGAGGAAATGCCATTCAGATAATAAGAAAACTACATATTAAAAACAAGGTGGAAGTGGTAATGCAATGATGTTGCAGATGTCAGTTCCTTTTTTATTGCAGGGAGAGAACGGAAACTATAGCAGTTTCTTATCTCTCTTTCTTTAAAAGCACATTTTTGCGGAAGGAGAAATTTTTATGAACAAGACAAAGTTATCATGGACAGTTGCCAATATAGAAAAAATGCATGATGAGAAAAAGGTGCTTTCCTTTGACCATCCCATTCAGAGAAAGTCAGAGCAGTGGAGTGATACACAAAAGAGCCTGCTCATTCATTCCATGCTTGCCAATTACCCAGTACCTAACATTTATGTGTTAAGGGAGGATAGTCAGGAACTGGATGAGAAGAATAAGCCAGTCTTTAACTACTTTGTAATGGATGGCAAGCAGAGATTGACTAGTGTATTAAGTTACATCTGGGGTGAGTTTCCACTTGATGAAAATATTACTGCAATCACCATTGAGGATGTGGAGTATCAGATAGCAGGAAAATACTTCTGTGATTTGGAGGAGCCTGTTCAGTATGAAATCAAAAGGTACAAGTTTGACATCATAGCATTTGAAGAATGCAGTAACAGGGAGATAGAGGAAATCTTCTTCAGGCTTAACAACAGCACACCACTTACCAAGAGTCAGGTGGCAAAAGCCAAAGTAGGAGTAGAGATTGCAGAACTTATCAATGGACTTCTTACTTCTAAGTTCTTTACAGTAAGCTGTAATTTCTCAAAGGCACAGCTCAAAGCAAGTGATGACCAGAAGGTACTTATCCAGAGCATGATGCTGCTTGATACAAACAATATTCCAGATTTTGAGCTCAAAGACTTTTCAGAAAACTCTATTTTGGAGTATTCAGAAAGCATCCGGGGAACTTACACAGATAAGCAGAGCAATATTTTGAAATCTGCAATCCAATATCTTACAGATGCTTTCCCGGAGAAGAATAAGCAGTTACGGAAGATTTCCATTCCAACACTTGTGTATATGGCAGACATTGCAGAAGATAAAGAAATAAAACCAATGTATTTCAGACAATGGTTTGAGTTTTTTACAGAGGAAGATGAGCTGATGGAAGATTACAAGACTTTCTGTTCAACAGGTTCTACAAAGCTGGAGAAAGTACAGGGAAGGCTTGCCGTCATGACAAAATCATTCTGCAAGTACCATGAGATTGAAATCCCGGAGGAACTCAAAGACATGGTTGCCGATGTGGAAGAAAAACTTGTTGCTAAAAAGGCAAGTGAGGAAATGCTGATTGATGATGTGATGGAGAATCCATCAGAAGAAATGCAAGGGAATACAGAGGATGAGATGCCGGTGGAGGAATTTCCGGGCAACACAGAAGAAAGAAATTTTGATGTGGATAAGGAAGAAACTTCCGATCCATCAGAGTGTAACTCTGATGGATCAGAAAATTCCCCGGAAAATAATTCCCTTCATGATGCGGTTTGATACATGCCTGCATAAAAATTTAATATAGAAAACGGCTTTTATAAGCCGGACAGGGAAGGGACAGGCAATTGTGCTTGTCCCTTATTATATGAAAGAGAGGTAGCGGTAATGAAAGTAACATTTTATGATACAAGGATTACAGATGATTACAGGACAGTGCTGGTGGAAGAAAAAGCATTAGAGTATGCCAAAGATAACATGACTAATCCACAAGATATAGCAGAGCTGATGAGGAAAGCATTGGATATTGATAAATTGGGAGAAGAACACTGTTATATGCTTGCACTTAATACAAAGTGCAGAGTGCTTGGTATTTTCCTGTTATCCAAGGGAACCATAGATGCAAGCTTTATGGGAGCAAGAGAAATTTTTGTAAGAGCTTTATTAGCAGGTGCATCGAGTATCATCCTTTGCCACAACCATCCATCCAAAGATTGTGCACCAAGCCAAGCAGATATAGAGGGGACAAAGAAAGTGAGAGATGCCGGAGAACTTATGAGGATTCCTCTGTTAGACCATATAGTGGTTGGTGGAGCATCTTATTTCAGTTTTAGGGAACATGATATGTTATGAAAGAGGGGGATGTTATGAAATGGTTCAGACCGGAAGATTTAAAAGATGTCAATATACTTAGAACTGCATATAAGAAGCTGCTGATAAAATATCATCCTGATAATAATACAAAGGACACAACTGGTATTATGCAGGAGATAAATGCAGAGTATGACTTGCTATTCCAAAAGCTGAAAGATATCTATGAGCATTCAGAGAGTTATGAGAAACAAACAGACCGCCAGAAACAGGCTTATGATTGGGAGAAAGACAAACAGCTTAGAGCAATCATAGTGGCATTGTCAAAATTTGCAGGTCTTGAGATAGAACTTTGTGGCACATGGGTATATGTCAGGGGTGAAACCTATCCATACAGAAAAGAATTGAAGGATTTAGGTCTCAGATTTAATTCTCATAAGAGGTGTTGGATAATTCATTTTGATGATTACTATAAATATCATAAGAAGCCTGTAGGAATGTCTTATATCAGGAGCAAGTATGGCTCCGTGATAATTCAGACTGATACAAGGGAAGAGACCAGATTAGAAAAATGTCCCTAATTTGTTTTCATATTTTGGAATAATTTTTTCAATGCTATCTATAATATAATAACCCTGATAAAAGGGGAATGCCCTGCAAGAGGGCTGCAACCTGTAAATGCAAATAGATAGTTGGTGGTGACTGTACCTAAACAGTCACAGTTCAAAAGGATTCACTGCATGTTACCGTGACTGGTGCAGGTTAGCTGAAAATGCAAATAAGCCTTAAACAATCTCAACCAGAGAAGTTTAGGGCTTATTTTTATGTTTGCTTTTTCTTTCAGAGATTTCCCTTTTCCGATTTGCAAGGTCTTCCATTTCTTCTTCAGATGCTTCAAATTTTATGATGTCTTCCACCTGGCAATCTAATATCAGGCATAGCTCATTTAGTGTATTTGAGTTGATTGCTTCATTGTGACGCATCCTTCGGAGTGTGTTGCTGGAGATGTTCCAATAATAGATAAGTTGGTAGGATGTAAAACCCTGTTTCTCCATGGTAATCCAAAATGGCTCGTAGCTTATCAATTCCAATCCCCCTATTCATAATAATATGAGCAATAAGTTGCTATGAATAGTTTAGTATGGGTGTAATGGATTGAAAATTAGTAATGTGTTACATGAGTAAAATATTACATATATGCTTGCGGGGGATATAGGTATGCGGTATAATGGATAAAAAGGAGGATATGTTTATGAAACAAAAAGAAAAGAAAAATATTATTTCAAAAGTAGTAACCTTTATGCTTATGTTATGTTTGGTGTTTACTCTCATCCCATCATCAACAACATATGCAGCAACCCTAAGAATGAAAAATACTAACCCTGAAGTGTATGTTGGTAAAACACTTCAATTAAAACTTCTAGGTACTTCTAAAAAGGCTAAATGGGTATCATGTAACACTTCTATTGCAACAGTTAATTCTAAAGGTCTTGTAAAGGCTAAGAAACCAGGTTATGTAGTGATTAGAGCAACAGTTGGTAATAAAATTGCCAAAGCTAGTGTTCTTGTTAACAAACCTAAATTAAATAAGTATGTAAAGACTTTAAATAAAGGAGAAACATTTACTTTGAAACTTACAGGTGCAACTGTTAAGAAGTGGTCTTCTTCAAATCGTAAAGTTGCTAGTGTTTCTTCTAATGGTAAAGTAAAAGCTTTAGCTGGTGGAAAGACAACAATTACTTGTGTAAATTCAAGTGGGTATAGTAGAACTTGTAAGATTATTGTAAAAGATGCAGGAGTAGATAATTCAAATATGTCTGCTGCTTATAAAAATATGTTAAGTGGTTTTATGAAAGAGTATAACTTAGAGTATTTAGTTAATGCTACACCTATTACTAATGGGGATGTAAGTGCAGCTTGGGATGAACGTGCATATGCTTTATATAATATGCCAACAAATGTTGATATGATGAAGACATTTCCTTATTTTGACTTTGCAAATTCATATCCTAATGGTTATATTTATACTTGGATTGAGAAGATGTCTGATACAGATAATAACACATATTATAACGGTTGTAAACCATATAATTATAAAACTTTTGTTGCATACACTTATGGACCTACTTCATTAAGTTTTAACCATACAACATTCAAAACTGGTGAAACTAGTGGTGTAATGAGAGTGGTTAATATTGTACCAGATTCTAAGTATGAATGGAGTAGTAGTGATACAAGTGTTGTATCTTTAACACATGATGTAACCACTACAAACTATTTAGGACAAACATTAACAGACCCTATTGCAGTGCATATTCATGCAAATAAAGCAGGAACTGCAACAATTACTTGTAAAGTAACATACCCTGGTGGTGAAACCAAAGTATGTACAAGTGAAATTTATGTATCAGATACTATTTTGGATGAAAAACTTCCATATAGCACATTTAATGATACTTTAAATATGGATGAAGTTATGGCAACTATTGAACCAGAATTAGGAAACCACAAAGAATATGATTCTACTTTAAATCAACATAATGTAGGTATGGATTTTGGTTCTGGATATTGTTCACGTATCATTGATTGGCAAGATTTCTATGATTATTGCACACAAGGTACTATCTTCCAACATAAATATTACCAGCATTTAAATCAATATGCAATAGATAATGCAAACTATATTGGTCAATATAACTTGGAATACCAAGGTTATACAGAAAATGGTATTCAATTTGGAAGATACTCTGGAGGTGGTGGATTAGATGGAAATTATATTAAACTTTACCACAAATAATAACTATTAATATTAATAGGATGGGAGAAATATATGTATTTAAGTAATAAGGTTACTAATACAACAATTACAACTAAATAGGGACTTCTTAATTATAAGAAGAATGAAATAAGAAGTCTTTATTTGGGGTTGTCTCCTATTCCTATTTATTGTAACATAAATAGGTAAGCTTGATAAGAAGAAAAATATATAAGTCACATATGATAAGGCGGAAATTATGACAAGAAAAAAACAACTAAGGAAGTTGGTCATTTGCATTGTGTGTATCATGATCTGTAATTTTATCGCATTCACACCAGTCAATGCAAATGCCGCAACAAAGGTTACACTTAGCAATACGAAGATTACTTTGAAACTTGGCAATACAAAAATGTTGAAACTTAAAAATGCCAAGGGCAAAGTTACATGGAAGTCTTCGAATGCCAAGGTGGTAAGCATTAAGAAGAAAGATGCCACTTCCATTACATTGACACCAAAGAAACAAGGAAAGGTTACAATTACTGCAATAAACAATAAAAAGACATATACTTGTAAGGTTAATGTACCTAAGTTGAAATATGACACATGGAATGATGAAACAGTAATGCTTGGATATACCAATACAGTTACTATTTCAGATGTCCATACACCTATTCAATGGTCTATTGATAGCAAAGAGATTGCTTCAATTAAAGCAAAGGGAAAGAATAATTATAAAGTAGAAATTACCTCATTAACTCATGGAGAAACTACCATTTATGCTCTTTTGAATGGAACAATGTATAAAATGAAAGTTATTGTTCCAGAAGTGAAACTAGATGTTGCTAAAGTGGTTTGGGATTGTTCTAAAACATATACGCTTGGTGGGGGAATAAGTAGATGTGAATATCTTACTTATTATGATGAGAATGGAAATGATATAACAAATACACTACCTCTTATTGAAATAATAGAAGGAAATCGACAAAGAAGTTCCCGAAAATCTAGAACTGCATTAGATACTCAATTTGTAGGAACTGATATTTCAACCAATGAAATTGAATGGACTTCATCAGACCCAGAGGCATTTATTGTTACAAAGTTTTGGGATGATATTGGTCCACAATTATATTATGTTCCTTATGGAAATGATAATTGGTATAAGGCAGCAAAGGGAAGTGTTACATTTACTGGAAAGTTAGGCAATGAAACTTTTTCTTTTGTAGTAGAATATGATATGTGTGAATTGCCACATGATTAAAATTTTTGAAGAGAGTATTAGGATTATAAGCAACTGGCTGCGATCGCAGCCAGTTGTGTTATATTATAAAGCATTATCTCTTTGCTTTTGTTCCGGTTTTCATGCTAAGTGTAGTATATGAAAAGTGTATGGTAACATCTGAAAGAAAGTAGATTTGAATTTTCTCTTTAAATTCTCGATATTGCTCATGGGCTAATTTGTAGCTTCTCTTTTTACCGGGGAGCAACATGAGCTTGATACTTACATGTTGATTATTATTTTGCTTTATTTCAGTAATGATAATTCTGCAATCTGGATTATCAAAAAACTTGGTGAACCAGCGGTTGGTTGGGTAATCATTCATTTCTATATACAAATAATGTGCCATAGTATATAAAGTATGAGAATCAAATTGTTGGGCATATGCTTTGGCAGCATCTTCTCTATGTAACAATGCAGGATAAGTCATATTTACATATTTAAAGAAGATAGATGGTGTGAGACATTCCGAAGCATGAACATCAAAGAAAGCATCATACTTCACTTCTTCTTTTAAGGAAAGAAGAAATTTAATAATACCTTCATCCTGCATAGTTACAGTGCCATCCCAAGTTGCATTGAAGTCTGGTGTTATAATAAAGAAGTCTTTTTGCACAAGTTGTCCATGCTCAGTCAATCCTAGGATTGCATATTCTACTTGCTTCTTAGAGTTACATTCAAAAAGTTCTGTTACCATTCTGATAAGCTGGTTCTTTCTTATTGGTCTGTTAAGGTTGGAACAGATGGAGAGGAGCATAGCTTCTAAATCTGTCAGTTCCAATGTTTTATTATTTTTCATAAGTTTTCAATTCCTTTCTTTGTCCATATCAGGACAATTGATTTCATAAAATATCATATTACAAAATATGGCATGCATAAAATAAAATATCATGTGCATATTATTTTATTTGCCATACATAGGATTTTATATTTTGTAGTTATGCTTGTGGTCTTATGTTATATTTCTCGTAGATATCCATGCTCTTGTAAGTGGTGTTGATGCAATCCCAATAGCGGGGAAGTAATCCTGATTCCTGAAAGGCTTTACATTTTTTGCTGAGACCGCTTGCTTCTTGATTATAGAAGTCAAATGCTTCGACCGCTTCATCTTGTGTTAAATGCTCCGCTCTATCCTTATCCCATGTCCAGAAGTCAAGATGAAGTTCTACATCCTGAAGAGTGCAGTATCTACACAGCATCATGTAAATATAGGAAAGGGTTTTGTATAGCTTTTTAACATTCATATTATTGCTAACATCAAAATAGCCAATCTTAATTGTATCTGTAGTAATATCTTCAATAACATAACCTTGCTTATGCAAGTTGTTAAGGTTATAAAAATATTTGCCTTTTTCAATATCAGAGGTATATGAGTCTCTTTCTGCATCTCGTTGTATTTTGGCTTTGCATTGTTGTAATGATATATTTTGCTTTAACTGTTTGCTAATGTAAGAATCCTTTTCATAGGCAGCAATCTCATAATCTCTCTTGAAATCATAATCAAAGGTAATTCCTTGTTTCTCACTTACATCTTTGAATCTCTCATAAAAATCTGCATTACTATATTGGGTGCCAGGCAAGAGCAGATTGGAAGATGACCAATATAAATAAGAGATTAGGTTGTCTTCGGAAATCAAAAGATTCTTTTGCTTCATTTCCGGAATCAGATGCTGGATGATATATTCCACCTTGAAAATCTGATTGTAAATTTTTATATTTGTAAAATTTAATGCAGGGACATCACCTGTAGTTTCTTTATTATAATAATGGCTTCGTGGATACTTGGATAGGTAGAGCATTTGGGTCTTGCTTGGCTTTTGTATCTGTACCTGAAGCAGGAAGCCACTCATAATCAATTCTGCAATGGCAAATTCCACATCTGTAATATCTGCATCAGGATGTAACATGCAGTAGAGAACCTTTAATTGCTTTCTCAATGCCATATCTCCTAGTGTATGCACAAGTGAGATTAAATCTTTGTGCTTATTAAATAGAGCTTCTTTTTGCTCATTGGTTAATTTATGTGTGGTGTGTTTCATTTGTATTTCATCTCCTTTATTTTTATGTGTGTACAAAAGTGACTTCTACAGAGAGAAGCTCACATGTCATGGTTTTAGATTCTATCTCTTCATTTCCATAGCTATCTGTTGTAATTTCAATTGCTTCCCAAGTGCCAAGTTCAGTCTTATAAATGATGTCTGGCATACTTAATTGATTATTTTGTAATGCATCCACAAGCTCTTGATAATGGTCATGTTCCTGCTTGTCAAGGTACTCCTGTAAGCGGTCTTCAATGAATGGCTGCAATTCTCTTTCGGAAAGACAACTATCAAGTTCCTTTTTGCTTAGATTGTTTACAAGGTATTCTGATACCTTTGCATTATGAACGGAAGCATTGGCATTACTTATAAAATGTTTAATATTACATTCTTGCTTGCAAAATTCTTTTCCTCTCTTATCCAATTCATAGTAGGTTTTAATGCCATTCCCATTCTTATCTATAACAGAGGTTTCCCTTATCATGCCAGCATGGAGATAGGATTTGATGCGATTGTCTGTTATCTCCATCTTATGGAAAGTGTCTCTATCCATTGAACCAGACTTGGCAAGGACACTCATAGTTCTTCGGTCTTTTGGATAGACGTGTTTTAGTGGTATATATTTCATGGTATATCATCTCCTTTGTATATTTTTGGGGCAGATGATGCCCCCTGTTCGTAAGAACAGTATTTCTAAAACGAAATTCCTTTTCCTTTACAGATTGATTTTTGAAAGAGAGACCGAGCGAACGAGTTCCAGATGAAGGTTGCCCGCAAGGGTGAGCCTTGGCTCCCTTCATGCTTCCTGGAACGAAGCGGAACTTTGGGCACTGGAAGTGACCATTGTGGAGGCGAGGTCTCTGAACTTTACTTATTTTATTTTCCTTCTTTTGTTGTGGTGAGTAGTTGCGTTTTAGAAGAAGCCCCCTATTTATTTACTACTTAATATATTGTAGATATTGGTAGCAATGATTATTATGAAAAAATGCACTATCAAAGAAAAATTGCTGCTAAGAAGAAAAAGAAGTTTGCAATTGTAGGGGAGAAGCAGAAAGCATAAAACAAAATTTGTTTTATGAGTGAAAGGATCCTTAAAAATACGAGTCAATGCAAATTTTTCCTTTTAGAAGCTTATTTTATTTAATCATCAAAATAAGGATTATTATTAAATCCAGAATTTGGGGGTAAAATATGGTATGAAATTCCATCAAACCATTGATTTTACTAGGGTTGTGAGTGCTTTTGCTGTAGACAAGTATTTGTCTGTTGGAAATGATGCTTTTATGTTTAAGATGCAGATGAGGTAGTGTATAATATAAGACAAGTAAATTTATAGATGAAATCAAAGGGTAATGGGAAAATGAAAGTATATTTTAAATATCATGGTCAAAAAGTTCAGGTATATCCATTTCAGGATTGTGAAGATATGAAGAGACATAATAGATTTGCTAAATTATATAATGAAGAAAATAACCGACTGCCTGGGGAAGATGCTTATTTAGAACAAGTACCAGAAAAGACTATTTGTGATGGGCTTAATCCTAATGATGGGATTCCGGAAGAAATAAGTTATCATAAATATGTAGACTTTGCAGGAAGAAATATTCTTGATTTTGTAAATGTGGATATAGATACTCTGTTGGTGGATGCATTAGAAAGTGGTATACAGGGGATAAGTTGTCTTCCGGAAATGGCAATGAATAATTCATTTTTTTTAGGTGCATTTATAGATGAACTTTATGATTTTGAAGACCGAAAGAAAAAAGTAAAGGGTATTAAATATTTCAAAGAGAAACAAAATCAATATAGAGAGATTTTGTCTAATTATTATCAGGCATGGGAAGAACTAAGAAAAGCAATAAAGGAGAAAGCTGAAGAGGGGAGTAAGTGCAAAAACTTATATAATGGGGGAGATGTAGATTTCCCAAATTATGAAAAATACCTGGGGGAACAGGAAAAAATTGATAGCGCACCTAATTATTTAGCCACAAGATGGGTGAAATTTAATTCCATTGATGAAGCATTACAAAAAGAATTATCACAAATGTTACTATTTAATGTGAATTTATTCAAATGTGAAAATTGTGGATGCTACAGTGTAGGAACAAAAATGAAAACTATCTGTAATGGATTTATTGACTGGTATTATGAAAAGGGAAAAGAAGACATTGCCTATATGGTAACCTGCTATACAAAATCAAAAGAAGGAAAAAACAGATGCAGATATACAGAGAATGGCAGAGAACTTCATATATATAACACCTATATGAAAGAGTTACAGAACTATTCAAAATACAAAAGGAGACATCCTGAATTTCATGATAGAGATGATTATAAAGCATGTATAGAGGAACTTGAATTGTTGACATCATATTATCAGGATGATTATGATGATATACAAAATCCTATAGCAAAACAGATGTTCACAAAAGATTTTAAACAGATATTTAAAATACTGAGAGTGAATGGTGATATGGATGAATGGTTTGAAAGTCATCAATTGAAATCAGGAATTGAATACGATGAAGAATATGGATGTTAGAAACCATATTCATAGGAAATAACGGGTCAGTTTGTACCCGTTATTTTTGTGCCTAAAATGTCCATGCCATAAAATTTAATACTCGCTAAAAAATTGTATTATATAAATATAAGATATGTGACATTCCTTTTTAGAAAGCTATGGGTAAAGAGTAAATGAAGTAATTACCGTAAGAAAGGGACACATTAGCAAATATCAAAATAAATTTTAAACTGAATGAGGTTAGATAAAGAAAGGGAGGATTTCAAAGATGAGAAAAGAAGAAATGTTAATTGTAAGAGACAGCGAAAATAATGGAACAATTGTAGGTGTGGTAAGAATGAACTGTAATATTTCAAAGGAGATGTACCCATCGGGTATGTGTGATGAAGATGGTTATATATTACAGGGGCTTACCAGACTGGAAGATGGAAGATATGTAGAACTCATCTACAGTGGTTATGAAGCTGAGGTTTATGCACAGACAGTAAGAGACGAAAAGGCATATCTTCATATCCTTCAATATGAAAGGGAAGAACTTTTGGAGGAGCCAATGTTCCATGATTTGAAGGTGGAGTTTGAATATCTGATAAGAGAATGGACAAAGTAGACACATTAGTAAATATCAAAAAGAAATAACAAATAGATAATGAAATTAAGGAGGTATTCATTATGAGAATAAAAGCTACAATTACAAATTTAAAAAATGACAAAGTAACAGAGTGTTATGCACAGGTAACAGGTGTGGGACGGGTTATAAGCCTTTCGTTGAGTGATGATGAGTTTTGTCAAACACCAGATGAATATAAGGCGCTGACAAAAATTATGAAGAAATGTATAGAGGGCGATTTACAAGACCATGATAAGTTTTTGTTAAATCATCCGGATAAATTTGCAATGGAAAGACAATATTTATGGTGTCCTATGTATTATGGAAAACATTATATGTTTGGGGAAGTGCAAATAGTTTGTTTACATGGATTATTTGGTGCTGAGCCTGACGGATGTATGGAAAAAATCATGCAAATTTTATTGGGATAGACAATAGAAGTATTAAAGGGTAATGGGAAATTACATAACTTGGATATGACATCATGGGAAAACTTGGTGGGTGCTTCATATTTTTAAGCACCCACTGTTAAAACATATTGAACATAAATGATTATTGAATGGCTTGGTGACAAGCAGAAAGGTGGATAGTATGAAGACTTTGAATGAATTTTGTTGTGGACAACCTATCGAGGGAATGAAGGGGCGTCCGGATGGTTGTATAGTTGATGTTACAGATAGTGGTGTGAGTGTATATGTATTGATGAGAAGACCTACACCAGATGAAATATGTCAATTTGAAAGTGGAAAGGATGTAAAGGTTAAACTGCTTTCTATGAAAGGTATTATTTTCTTCCTCTTGAAAATAGGTGATAATAATTGGATGGATGCTCCATATAATGTTCATCTGAGCAAAAACCTTACAAATTTACAAAAGGTTGTAGATGGTGAGGGATATGCAATGCATATTATGCTGATTGATACTGCTACCGGTAATCTGGTAAAGCAAAAACTTTATGGAATGCCGCATGACACTTCAAACAATCTTTATAAAATGGTAATGGAACAAAGTGATATGCCGTTCAATAAAAGAAAATATGACGAAAATATTATGGGAATATATTGCTCATATAGCACTGAGGAATTATTAAAGTTCGTAAGTTAATCTGATTGTATGTAAGATCAGCTCGCTGATCTTACATATACACAAATAAAATGATGGAGGTAAAAATATATGAGAAAAAAAGAATGGCTACTATATTGCATGAGTTCGTTGCATGATGTATTGGAGCATTATCTAAACAATCCATTTGACGAGGATACACACATGCAGCTAAATGATGGTCTTGTAGAAACTTATGAGGCAATGCACAAATATTTTTTAATATAGTAATATGGTTCTGGTGTTCTCCATTCAAAAGAGCACTATATACAAAAAAGAATTTTTGCGTGATGATGGTTAATATATACATGGAAGTTTCAAATATTTCTTTCTTAGAAGCTGATGTTTTATTTATAAGTGCAACTGTCATCCTTTTATATATAGAATCCTACATGATAGAGTAATAGGAAGGAGAGGTTTTTATGGAATGTAGAAGTGAAAAAAGAAGACAATATATCGTTGATAATTACAATGTTGTGCCAATAGCACATATTCAGTTGCTGAATGGTCAGACAAAACATAGTGATGCAGGTCAGACAATAGAAAATGATTATTATATTTTTGAAGCTGAAAATAAGATAAGTGGCAGGAAGGATATAATTCAGTGTGGAATGACAGCAGCAAAAGATTTCCTCAAGAAAATGAATCATGAGGGATTACCATTGTTTAATCCATTACATGGAGAGACCGGAGCAGGGAAGAACGGCAACACTACATCTGGAAGTAATGGACCGAAAGCATCAGAGTGGAATCCGGTTGCCAGACAATTATATAATGCTATTATGTGGGTGATTGTAATAATAGATGCAAAGCCAAACACGGCAATATATGAGGTCAAGGAAAAGGTATGGAAATATAAAAGCTATGAGCCTTTTCCAAGTCAGGTGAAAGCGGTGAATACTATAATAGGAAAGAATATGGTTGGAAAAACATTGACCGAAGCTATTGATGAGCTTCGGTGTGATAATGACATAAGGGATGGAATGTGTGAGTTTGATAAGCTGATAGACATTATCAATGGCTATACGGATAAAAATGGAAACCATGTTACGATAGAATCTAAATTTTAAATAGGAAAGGGGATGCTCATGGTTACATGGACTAAGCATATGTATATTACTGTCGAATGAAAGCGATATTCACATTGAAAATGCTATGGAGCTATGATAGAATTTCATTGGGTGCTACCATAACGGTAGGCGGTTGACCCTCTACGGAGGGACTGTGACCCTCCGATTACATAGAAACCCATAAGGGAATCAGAGGAAAGGAGGGCTAAGCCTTATGAGTATTGTTGATTTTATTGCAGTGGTGAGCTTCGGCTTAACCTGCTTTGGATTAGGATATTCCTTTGGTAAGGATAATAGTAAGACACAGAAATAGCCGCCCCGGTCCTGAGAAAACTGAGCGGCTTTTCTAAAGCTTAACAATTAGTATCGGGTCAACCGTCTATCGGTGGCACCCTTTTTGTATAATCAATATAACATGTATTGACTGAAAATTCAACTGAAAAATCACCTTCTATATGATAAGAGTAATCATATTTTCCTTTAGAAGCATAGATATGAGTCTTGAATCTTGGATAAAGGACGCGGTCTGACATTTATGCCCTAGTGATATGGAGAATATGCTGGGATAGAATCTGCTTTTGATAATGTAATTCACTATTAAGGATTCTATGATATAATCAGTTTATATTGATAGAGGTTTTTACTGTTCCGTGTTGACAAATAGGGGGAGTGGGAGTGTTACCAGTTTATTTAGAGATTCCAAATGAAGCAAAAAAGATAATTAACAAGAACATTGGATATATGTTTGAACTTTTAAAATATACATGTGAGGGATTGAGCTATGCAGAAGTGTTGAATAGCATTTATCCTTCTTATATTTTGGATGTAGAACTTGAAAAGTGTATTCAAACAATAAAAGAATTATACAATATGACACAGGATAACTATGAAAGAGAATCACTGTTGCCATTTTATGAATGGACGTTGTATCAAACCATTTTATGGTGGATTGATGTGGCATATGAAAATGAACTGGATGAGATACCAAGAAAGTATTGTGTGGATGAGTGTGGTGTGGACAGATATGATACTATAAATAATGTTAAGAATTATATTGATTTTTTATTTCAAGATTGGGATTTTTTGGATTTAGAAATCATTTACTCTTTATATAAGAATAAACCCCAGATATTGGAAAAATTTTTACATATAGATGTAGAAAATTATCTTGAACTGATGCCAAATGATATACAAAAAGAATATCAAGCAATGAAAGAGAGGATAAAAGGAAATATGGATGAACGAAATAACATGACATTTAATATAAGTGGTGGACAATTTAACATTGCAAAAGATAATGGAAATATTACGGCAATACAGAACAATGGAATTGGAAATGATGAATTAGATACTATTATAAGAGAAATAAAAAATAATTTGTCCGATTTAAAAAAAGAAGAGGCTGAAGAAATTATGGACGTTGTGGATATTGCAAAGGAAGAATTGGCAAAACCGAAGCCTAAAATAAGCAGATTGAGAAATTGTATAACACTAATAGCTCCAATGATGACGATTGCAAATGGGATTCCAACGTTATCAAGTAATTTACAAAAATTTCAGGAATTTATTATGAACTGTATTAAATAGGGGTGAATGAATATGCGAAAAGATAGTGAAATGTTTTTAAAAAAGGTACTAGATTATAGAAAAAGTACAGGTGAAAATCATTTTGAGCTGAATTACAAATATTTTGAAGATATACCCAGCATTGAAACAGCAATGGTTGATATACTTGGGGATTTGATAAATAACAATTGCCTAACAAGCAAAAGTCAAGTAATTGATTTGGAAGGAAATATTTCTATAAATTTAACATTGGATGGAATTACATATTTTGATGATGAACAAGAAAAAAATTCGGCTGTTATATTTAATATATCAGGTGGTCAGGTAAATATAGCAAAAGAAAATGCAAAAATTGATGCAACTATGAATAATACAGAATTCTCCAAAGACCAAAAGAAAAAAGATTAAAAAAATACAATGGATATAGATGATTTTGAATCACCAAATTCCTTTTTTGATTATAGGTTTGGAAAAGTATTTCCGGGAGTAAGGGGAGTTAAGGAATTTGGTGATCCTAAAGAATGTGTTGATAGATTGGAAATATTATTGCGAAAACCGCTAAATAGAAATAAAAAAAATATGACGGACCCAATATGGTGGTTGAGAGGAAGCAGCAACAATGAGATTTCATCTTTTGAGAGATTGGATAGTGCAAGGTTCTTGATGGATGAAACGCAGTTGAATGTGAAGGAAATAATTGTATATTCATCTTTGGAATATTATAAGAAATTTGTGTATGTTGAAACAAGTCCAGAAGAAGCTACAGGATTGTACGAAAAAATGACACAAGAACAGATAGACTATTGGGTGGAACAGATAGGAAGTTATTATGAAGAATACGCAATTTTTAATGGTCATTTAATAACAAGAGCTGAATATGATGATGGTGCAGCTGTTATAGACGGGAAAGTAATTGATATTTGGGCATCAGGCACATATTCGTACACGATATTTGACACCATACAATTTTATTATTTGCGCGAAATGGAATCCATTAAATGAAGCTAAATATGATAGTGATGTCCAAAAAATTTCATATGGAATTTTAAAGGGTATGCATACTATATATGATTTGGTGAATTACACTGAAAAATTATCTAGACATAAAATGGATTTATGATGAGGTAAAAATATAAGCTTATTAAACATTGGTTTGTTTATATAGCTGTATGAAAATTACTAATGGAGGAAAGCTATGGAAGAAAGTAAAGATGACGGTTCAAAGACTATAATACAGTTCATTATTTCTGGAGGACAAGTTAATATAAGTAAAGATAATGGAATAGTTAATGCAAATCAAAATAATGGGGCTAAAGTTGTTGAAAAGAAAATAATAATTGAAGATAAATCTAGAAATTATAATAGAAATCAAAATGGAACGATGGGAGAGACGAATAATGGAACAATAGTGTTTGCGGGATTAGCATTACTTTTTGCAGTTAGTGTATATGTACAATATCACCGTCAGATTTTTCTTGGGTTTATTATTATTTCTTTACTAATAGAATTATTAACATGCGTGATATATTATAAAGGAAAAAAGAATGAAATTTTATATGATAAAAATTTGCGACAAATAGGAATTTTTAATATGGTATCTGTTTGGTCAATACCTATATTGATAGGTATTATTAATAGTCCAATTTATAGCAGTAAAATTGATTTTGATTATTTAGAACGACAGATAGAAACTAATGGCTTGATACGAACATATTTTACAAATGCTTCAGAACAGTATGCAATGTTTCAGATGGTTGGTTTGCTTTTTACAGGAGTATTTCTGATATATATAGTGTGGTCTGATTTATATATTGTTGCTGTTCTTAATGTTGTAATGGGAAAGAGAGGACAAAAGTTTTGGAAACGATTGTTAAAGTGGACATGCGGAAAATCAAAAGAAGGTAGTAAACATATAAAAATAGGAATTTTTTTGATATTTATAAGTCTTATAGTAACAACAGGATTACCATATATGTTAATACAACAAAATAGTTAAATTATAGAAATATAGTCTTCGAACAGGGGGATGGAGTATACTATTATACTTTTATTTAAAAGGAAAAATGTGATACTTATGGTTGGATGAGATAATCATGTTTTCCTTAGAAGCGTAGAAATGAGCCTTGCACCATAGATAGAGGATGCGGTATAATATCCGTGCAAGGTCAAATTCTCCATATCCCAAGGCAAAGATAATTAGTCTCAAGGGGCAAAAATCTTTAGTCTAGGGAGTAGCAAAAAAGCGAGAACACAAGACCTTGTAGGGCGGAGAAATCCGTTCTATGGGGTCTTTTTCTTTTTGCAAATAAGTATGGAGAAAGCCTTGAAAATAAGGAAAACAAGAGAAACGCAAGAAAAGCAAATGAGTAACCGAAGCCCTCGAAGGAAGCTCTTAGGATGACTTGGGAATAAAATCGGGAGAGACGAAAGAGTTTTGCCTTTTGAGGATAAATGGTGCTGACCCTGTATAGTACAAAAGGAAGTGCCGCATGACACTTCCTTTTTTTCATTTCATAGGAAAAAGGCTGGTATGCCTCATACAAAGAAATTAGAAAATGTACCTGTTTTGTAGTAGAACTGGAAGAAGTAGACAAAAAAGAAGTAGATTTTGATAGAAAAACGTCAAAATGTATAAATTATAAAAAAATTCTAAAAAGAGGTTGCATTTTGTGTTGGAAAGAGGTATCTTAGTTTCAGATTAAACATGAGTTAAGAACGAGGGCGTTCCAATATAGCTATTGGAATGCCCTTTTTTAGTAAAATGACTGATGTTTGGTGAATAAGCGTACAATCAGGGGATTTGATTGTGAAAAGAAAGGATGTTGTAAAAAATGAGTGATTATTTTAACGTTGCAGACATTTTTGGCGAGAACGTATTCAATGACACGGTCATGCAGGAACGTCTTCCAAAAAAAGTTTACAAGAAACTTCACGAAGTTATGGATGAAGGAAAAGAACTTGATCTTGAGACCGCAGACGTCATCGCACATGAGATGAAAGAGTGGGCCATTGAAAAAGGTGCAACCCATTATACCCATTGGTTCCAGCCATTGACTGGTGTAACGGCAGAGAAGCATGATTCTTTTATCACAGCACCGATGCCAAATGGCAAGGTTCTGATGAGCTTTTCCGGCAAGGAATTGATCAAAGGTGAGCCGGATGCATCTTCTTTCCCGTCTGGTGGACTTCGTGCCACTTTTGAGGCAAGAGGATATACAGCTTGGGATTGTACATCACCTGCTTTCGTTCGTCAGGATGCAGCAGGAGCAACACTTTGTATTCCAACTGCTTTCTGTTCCTACACTGGAGAGGCATTGGATCAGAAAACTCCGCTTCTTCGTTCTATGGAAGCGATCGATACACAGTCCATTCGTCTGTTAAGACTGTTTGGAAACACGACTTCAAAGAAGGTAACTCCTTCTGTTGGACCAGAGCAGGAATACTTTATTGTAGATCGTCAGAAGTATTTACAGCGTAAGGATCTGATCTTTACCGGACGTACTCTTTTCGGGGCAATGCCTCCAAAGGGTCAGGAAATGGACGATCACTATTTCGGAGCAATCCGTGAGAGAATCGCAGCATACATGAAAGATGTCAATAAAGAACTCTGGAAACTTGGAGTATCTGCAAAGACACAGCACAATGAAGTAGCTCCGGCACAGCATGAGCTGGCACCAATCTACGCAGAGTGCAATGTGGCAGTTGATCATAACCAGATCATCATGGAGACCTTAAAGAAAGTTGCCGGACGTCACGGATTACAGTGTCTGCTTCATGAGAAACCATTTGCAGGTGTCAACGGTTCCGGAAAGCATGACAACTGGTCCATCACAACAGACGATGGAATCAATCTGCTTGAGCCTGGCAAGACACCGCATGAGAATGTACAGTTCTTACTGGTACTTACCTGTATTTTAAAGGCGGTTGATGAGCATGCAGCACTTCTTCGTGCAGCGGCAGCTGATGTGGGAAACGATCACAGACTGGGAGCAAACGAGGCACCGCCAGCGATCCTGTCCATTTACCTTGGAGATCAGCTTGGAGACGTATTAAATCAGCTGATCAGCACAGGTACAGCAACACACAGTCTGGAAGGAGAGAAACTTGAGACCGGTGTTAAGACGATTCCGGATTTCATGAAGGATGCAACAGACCGTAACCGTACATCACCGTTTGCCTTTACCGGAAACAAATTTGAGTTCCGTATGGTTGGTTCCCAGGATTCCGTTGCACAGGCAAATATCGTATTAAATACCATCGTTGCAGAGGCATTTTCTGATGCATGTGACGTTCTTGAAAAAGCAGACGATTTCGAGCTTGCAGCACATGATCTGATTAAGAAATATGCTATTGAGCATCAGAGAATCGTATTCAACGGAAACGGATATTCTGATGAGTGGGTTGCAGAAGCAGAAAAGAGAGGACTTCCAAATATCAAGTCCATGGTAGATGCAATTCCAGCATATACCGCTCCGGAATCTGTAGCTGCATTTGAAAAATTCGGTGTATTTACCAAGTCTGAACTTGAGTCCCGTGTAGAGATCGAGTACGAGACTTATGCAAAGACCATCAATATCGAAGCAAAGGCTATGATTGATATCGCAGGAAAGCAGATCATTCCGGCTGTTATCAAGTACACAACAGAACTTGGACAGTCAATTGCAACGGTAAAGAGTGCATGTGCATCTGCTGATGTCAGCGCACAGACAGATATTTTGACAGAGACATCCTCCCTGCTTGCTGAGACACAGAAAGCACTCAAGAGTCTGGAAACTGTTACTGCAAAGGGAACAGAAATGAGTGAAGGTAAGGTGCAGGCTGTATATTACAGGGATGAAGTGAAATCTGCTATGGATGCACTCCGTGCACCGGTAGATAAGCTTGAGATGATCGTTGACAAGGATTTATGGCCAATGCCATCTTATGGAGATCTGATCTTTGAAGTTTAACCCAAAGATTTAAGGGACATTTTTTACAAACATCTTATAAAATAAAAAAGAGACATTTTTTCAGAACCACGAAGCTGTGGAATTTTGGAAAAGTGTCTCTTTTTCTATAGAGGGAGGAGATTGTTATGGATAAACAACAAATTGTAAGTTTTATCAATGAAAATATGTTTGGCATCTGGTTTCTGATCGGTGCCGCACTGGTATTCTGGATGCAGGCAGGCTTTGCCATGGTAGAAACCGGTTTTACCAGAGCAAAGAATGCAGGCAACATTTTGATGAAGAACCTGATGGACTTCTGTATTGGTACCGTAATGTTCATCCTGATCGGTTTTTCATTATTGCTGGGAGAAGATGTTCTTGGTTTTATCGGAAAACCGGGATTTGATATCTTTACCAGTTATGCAAATTTTGATTTTTCGAATTTTGTGTTTAACTTAGTATTCTGTGCAACTACAGCAACGATTGTATCAGGTGCTATGGCAGAGCGTACAAAATTCTTATCCTACTGTATTTATTCAGCAGTAATTTCGGCATTGATTTATCCGATTGAAGCACACTGGATCTGGGGCGGCGGCTGGTTATCACAGCTTGGATTCCACGATTTTGCAGGTTCCTGTGCCATTCATATGGTTGGCGGTATTTCAGCACTCATCGGTGCAGCAATGCTTGGACCACGTATTGGAAAGTTCTCAAAAGATAAGTCTGGGAAGATTACAAAAGTCAACGCATTCCCGGGACACAATCTTCCACTTGGATGCCTTGGATGTTTTATTCTCTGGTTTGGCTGGTATGGATTTAATGGCGCTGCATGTACTTCCGGTTCACAGCTTGCCAGCGTATTTCTTACAACAACCGTAGCTCCGGCAGTTGCAACAGTTGTATGTATGATCTTTACATGGCTTAAATATGGTAAACCTGATGTATCAATGTGTCTGAATGCATCACTTGCAGGACTTGTAGCAATTACCGCTCCTTGTGACGTGACCGATTGTTTCGGTGCAATCTGTATTGGTTTTGTTTCCGGTTTACTGGTTTGCTTTGGTGTATGGCTTTTGGATTATAAGCTTCATGTGGACGATCCGGTTGGTGCCGTAGCCGTACATATGATGAATGGTATCTGGGGTACGATCGCAGTTGGTTTATTTGCTACCAAATCCGCACCGGGAAATGATTCGGTGGTTGGTTTATTCTATGGTGGTGGATTCAGACAGCTTGGTATTCAGCTGTTAGGTTTTGTTACGGTAGCTGCATGGACAGCTGTAACCATTACCATTGCATTTATCGTCATTAAGAAAACGATTGGACTTCGTGTTACAGAGGAAGAAGAAATTGTTGGTCTGGATTCTATGGAACATGGACTTGCATCAGCTTACTCAGGATTTTCTATCATGGATGTTTCCAATACCATGACAATGGATATCAATGAAAATACAGATCTGGGTACACCGGAATATGCACAGGCTTCTACGGCAAAGAGAGATGCAGCAGTCAAGGTGGTTTCCACCGTGCCAAAGGATGCAACCGGCATGTACAAAGTGGTTATTATTGCAAAGCTTTCCCGATATGATCATTTGAAGAAAGCAATGAATGATCTGGGTGTTACGGGAATGACCTGCACACAGGTTATGGGTTGTGGTATCCAGAAAGGCTCCGGCGAGCGTTACCGTGGTGCTGAAGTCGATGCAACCTTACTTCCGAAGATTAAGGTAGAGGTTGTTGTAAGCAAGATCCCAGTAGACAGCGTAGTGGCTGCAGCAAAGAAGGCACTTTATACCGGACATATCGGAGATGGAAAAATCTTCGTATACGATGTGGCAAAGGTTGTCAAGATTCGTACCGGTGAGGAAGATATGGAAGCCTTACAGGATGTTGAATAATTTTGCACTAATCTAATGGCTAGGTTAGTGAATCTAATCCCCTTAGTTTTAGTATACATCAACAGCGGACCCCTGGCGAAAGCCGGGGGTTTTTGCTGTCGATAAATAAAACTTTCTATTGCACATATTATTTGGTATAATATATGGATAAAAGAATTTTTATTATTTCTGCGGGGAGAAAACTATGAACTATGGAAGAACTTCTTTGCGCCGGAGAGCAAAACAGCTGGACGCAAGAGGAACGAGAATACGTCATAAAATCGGAGTCATACTGGGGAAACTTCTACTGATTGGAATCATTGTGGGAGGCTGTGCGACAGTGAGTTTTGGAGTGGGTGCATTTAAAGGAATTCTTGCATCCGCACCGGATATATCCGAAGTGGATGTCATTCCAACGGGATATTCCACGAAAGTGCTTGCGGCAGACGGAAGTGAGACAGCAAAATTAGTGGCAGCCGGATCCAACCGGCAGTACGTGACAATTGACCAGATTCCGGAGAATCTGCAGCATGCGGTAGTGGCGATCGAGGATGAGCGTTTTTATGATCATAACGGTATTGACCTGAAAGGAATTGTCAGGGCACTGGTGGCGGATGTCCGGACCAGAGATTTCAGTCAGGGAGCAAGTACGCTTACGCAGCAGCTGATTAAAAATAATGTGTTGAGTGAGCAGTGGGCAAACGAAAATGACAGTAATATTTCCAAAATGGAAAAGATGGAACGTCAGGTACAGCGGAAAATACAGGAACAGTATCTGGCAATAGAGCTGGAAAAAAAGGTAAATGACAAGAACTGGATTCTGGAAAATTATCTGAATTCCATCAACCTTGGAAGCAATACCCTTGGGGTTCAGGCAGCAGCACAGCGTTATTTTGGGAAAGATGTGTCAAAGCTGACACTTTCGGAATGTGCGGTTATTGCCGGAATTACAAAGAATCCGGCAGGTTACAATCCCATTCTTCATCCAAAGGAAAATGCAAAGCGCAGAAAGAATGTGCTGGATGCCATGAAAAAACAGGGATATATTTCGCAGAAACAGTATGATAAAGCGATGGCAGATGATGTGTATGGCAGGATTTCCGAACACAATGATGTGAGGGAAGAAACCATGAACACATATTTTGTGGACGCGGTCATTGATGATGTTTTTGATGATCTGGTAAACATCAAAGGCTATTCGGAGTCGGAAGCATACAAGGCAATCTATCAGGGCGGATTGACGATCAAGTCCACACAGAATCTTCAAATCCAGAAAATCTGTGATGAGGAGGTGGCAGACAAAGCCAACTATGATGCGGGTACCAAATATTCATTCTATCTTTCTTTTCAGGTGAAGGAGAAGGACGGTACAATAAAAACATATACCAATCAGACAATGCTTTCCTATTATAAAAAGAAAAACAAAAGTCAGAATTATTCGATCAATTTTACATCGGAGGAGGACTGCCGGGCTGCAATTGCACAGTACGAAAAAGATGTCCTCGGAAAAGGGGACAAGCTGGTAGAAAATTCAGAGTATATTTTCATTACCATGCAGCCGCAGGTGGCGATGACGATCATGGATCAGTCGACCGGTGAGGTACAGGCGATTGTCGGCGGACGCGGAAATAAGGCCGGAAACCGTACCTGGAACCGTGCAACAAAGACCTGCCGGCAGCCGGGATCTACTTTTAAAATCATTGCATGTTATGCGCCGGCACTCGATGCCGGAGGAAAAACGCTGGCATCCGTGCAGGATGATGCACCGCTTACGGTCGGAAATAAAACATACAATAACTACACGCACAAATTCGGAGGATTCACGAGCATCCGGAAGGCAATCACAAAATCCATCAATATTGTGACAGTAAAAACACTTCAGGATATTGGTGTGGATCTGGGATATGAATATGCAGAAAACTTCGGATTTTCTACGTTGACCGATACGGACAGAAACCTTGGAATTTCTCTCGGAGGTCTGACACAGGGTGTGACAAACCTGGAACTTACTGCAGCTTATGCCGCAATTGCAAATCAGGGAGAATATAACGAACCGAGTTTTTATACCCAGGTACTGGATCATGACGGCAACGTTCTTCTTGATAAAACACAGACAAAGGAACAGCATCAGGTAATAAAAGAGGATACCGCATGGCTTCTGACGGATGCCATGAAAGATGTTATGACGAGTGGAACGGGTATGCGGGCCTATTTCGGAACCGGAATGGCACAGGCAGGAAAATCCGGTACGACAACGCTGAACAGGGATGCACTGTTTGCCGGATATACGCCTTATTACACCTGCGTGGTATGGGGCGGATATGATGATAATTCCATTCAGTCAGCTACGGGATATCCAAAGAATTTGTGGAAAGCCGTGATGAAGCGGAT